>Ga0247814_10001421_pt1 | contig 14138 bp, 8 predicted proteins | sample UWRJL179409R1_FD_179947 | JGI IMG/M metagenome (GOLD analysis project Ga0247814, IMG submission 179947) | Plant litter microbial communities from Arlington Agricultural Research Station in Wisconsin, United States - UWRJ-L179-409R-1 | ecosystem: Environmental > Terrestrial > Plant litter >...
CGGTGACGTTGCGCTGTCCGCCTCGTTTGTGGTGGGGGCGGATGCCGCGGACACACGCGCGCTGACCCTCGACGCTTCGTTCCCGACGCCGCCCGCCACCGCGAGCGACCACGTCGACTTCGGGGATCCCGCATCGGAGACCGCGCACCGGGTGACGGGGTCAGCGACCAGCGGCACCAATACGGAAGCCGGACTGACCCGCCGCTACGGCGGCTACCGCGTACCGGACGCGTGGTTCCAGACGGAGCTCGCGGTCACCTCTGGCAGGGCGTTTGTTCTGCAGGCGAGAGAGACGTACAACGCCGACCCGCAGCAGAAGAGCTACCGCGTGTTCGTCGACGGCGAGCTCGTGGCGACACGGCTGAACGTGCGCGATCTGAGGGAGGAGGGAACGGCGAGCTATCGGCTGGTTGTGCCGGCCGGGCTGGTGAAGTCTGACCGGGTGACGGTGCGGTTCCAGAGCCGCAGCAATCCCGACTACGCCGACCCGTCACTTGCTGACGTCTGGGCGGTGGGCGTTGCCGGGGACTCCGTAGCCCCGACGGTAACGGCGAAGGTGGCCTCCGACTCAGCCGGCGAGAACGGGTGGGTGCGCGGGCCGGCAACGGTGACGCTCGCCGCGGAGGACAGCCGCACATCGGATCCCGCCATCGAGTACAACGCCGGATCGGGGTGGAAGTCCTACGCGGCGCCGATCGCGGTCACGGCACAGGGCAGGACCGTGGTCAGCTACCGCGCGACCGACGAGGCGGGCAACCTGTCGCCTGTTTCATCAACGACCGTCTCGCTGGACAGCGTGGCACCAAAGTCATCGGTTGCCATCAAGAAGCCGGCAGCTCCCGGGGTGGTCTACTCCCCCGCGGTCCTAACGATTGCCGCTACTGACGCCACGTCGGGAGTTGAAACTACCCGCTACCGCGTTGACGGCGGCGCGTGGGTGGTGGGTAAGACCGTCACGATCACGGTGGCCGGCAAACACACCGTCACCGCATCGGCGACAGACGTGGCCGGCAACCCCGGCGCGGAAACAAGCCTGGCGGTAACCGTAAAGGCTGCCAAGCCGGTCAGCAATGTGAAGGTTGGTGCGGTCTCAAGGAGCTCCGGAGCCACGACCGTCAAGGTGCGGATCGGTTGTCTGGAGAAGGCGGCGCGGTGTGTCGGCACGCTCAAGGTTGGAGTCGGTCACCTCGCTGCCCGCGCCAGCTACTCCATCGCGCACGGCACATCGAAGACCATCAACGTGAAGATCCCGTCATCGATGCGCAAGTCACTCCTCAAGCACAACGTGCTGGTGACCATCACGGCCAAGAGTGGCAAGCTGCCGGCGACCGTCGTGAAGGTGCGACTGAACCGCTAACGCCGCTCTCTCACCAGCGCTGCCCAAATCTTCACCCTGGGCGGCGCTGGTGGGACCTCCCCGATCATCGCTCGGAGGTGACCCGCAGGTAGGCAACGGGAACGAAGTCGGCGAGCCAGATGGAGTCGTTGCCGATCCAGAACCGGACTCCGGCCGCGGCGGCCTCGGCGGCGCGCACCTCGAGAACCACCGGAGGATTGGCCCGACGTATCCCGACAATGACCGCGGTCGCTACGTCGGCCGCGAGATGAACACGCTGCCGGTTCATCGGACGGAGCCCATCCGCCCGGATGGACTCCCAAGCGGCCGGCGTGGTGCCGTGGAACAAAATGGATGGTGGGGCCGCCTCGACGTGCTGGATCTCCGCCGTCACGGAGTGCCCGTACATCGCCCGGATCCGGTCACCGTCGATCTCAAACCGTTGTTTCGACGCGGTTGCCATCATCCGCTCAACGTCGGCGCGAGTCACCGCCTCCCACCCATTTCGCCCCGCTCGCAGGGCGGCCACCAGGGCGTCCACCAGCACCCAGCCTTGGGGATCGAGCTTTAGACCGTACTCCTCAGGGGCATGGCGAAGGGCGCGCGACGCCACGCGGCTGAGCGCTTCAGGGTTGATAGTCACACGGTCCTCGTCCGATTCGCGAGCGGCACCACCGCTACCCTCTGAGTATGACTCAAGTGCCCCGACAGATCGGGTGCCTGACTGTCCGGCGAGCGACAAGCGCTGCCTCCGGCCTTCACGGCCATGACGAAAGATCCGCCGCCCACCCCATGGGCGGACGGCGGTCCTCGTGTCTGCTGGAACTAAGCGGCGGGTGCCACCGTGTCCCACAGTGCGCAGTTGTGCGCGGTGGAAATGTCGGCGCGGGCGACGACCTTCGCGCTCGGAGCCTTAAACTGCAGCAGCTTGCCCTGCGAGGTGTACTGCGGCCACGTTGGCGCGTACTTCACGTTCGGACGTCCGTCGTCCGCAAAGCTCGACCAGTAGCTGATCATCTGGTTGGACAGCGCTACCTGGTCAGTGCTGAACGGAAGAGCGGTGCCGAGGTAATCCCAGAGGTAGCCGAGATCGTTCACGTGCGTCGCTCCGAACGGATAGTCGGTGTTTAGCCGCCAGATCGAGGTGAACGCCGGTCCGTCTTGCTCCGCGAACTCATACGCGTAGGTGCGCGTGTTGCTGGCCATACGTTCTTTCAGCGTCAGATCGGCACAAGCTCGCTGATCGCTCAGCACGTCTCCCCACGCAACCGTCGGCGACTTGTAGCTGGACGCCGGATAGGCGGCCTTCACCGCGGCAGCACCACTGGGGTACGTCGATGAGATCAGCGAACTGAGCTTGGCCTCCGTTATGGGGTTGCCGAGGTAGTCGTAGGAACCGAAGACACTTTGCTGCGACTCATCCGAGACGCCTCCCACGATGACCGGAAGCTTTGTGAGCTTGCCGGCCTTGAGCAGTGCCAGCGGGTCAATCGGGAGAACAGCGCTGCCACGCACCGGACCGGACTGACGGAACTTGATCTGAGCAGCCAGAACCTCAGCGGGGCTCTTGCTGCGCAAGCAGTTCACCTGGGTGGCGGCGGAGGCACAACCGAGTTCGGCAGCGAACTGGTCACCCGAGTTACGGGCAGCCTCTGGTGTGCGTGACGAGCAACCACCACTCTGCATTACGGCCCGGTCGAGCAGCCCCTTCGCTGCCGGAGACGCAAGCTGGGCGCAGGTGTTGCTGGCGCCCGCCGATTGGCCAGCGAGTGTGACGTTGTCCCTGTCTCCCCCGAAGGCTCGAATGTTCTTCTGCACCCACTTCAGTGCGGCCTGCTGGTCCAGGATCCCAAAGTTGCCCGTTGCGCCGTCGGGATTGGTCTTCTCCAGCGCTGACGTGTCGAGCCAGCCCATTGCTCCGAGCCGGTAGTTGATGGTCACGAAGATGACATCGCTCCGCGTGACGAACTTGTCGGGGTTGGTGTCTTTACCGGCGCCGCCGGTGTTACCACCTCCGTGGTTCCAGACGAACACCGGAAGTTTCTTGGCCTTGCTGTTGCTGGGAACGTAAACGTTCAGATAGAGACAGTCTTCGTTGAGCGTCACCTTCTCATAGCCCGGGTCCCAGCCGGAGCCTTGTGTGCAGGATCCGCCGAACTTGGTAGCGTCACGGACCCCGCGCCAATCGGCCGCGGGCGCCGGAGCCTTCCAGCGCAGGTTCCCTACAGGTGGCGCGGCAAAGGGAATCCCCTTGAACGAAGTGACCAACGCGTCCGCCTGGCCGCGGATCCGGCCGTTGTCGGTAGATACCACCGGGTACTTGCCCTGGTAGTCGGAGCCCGTCTGGTGGTCAGGCGATCTGCCGGCCGTAGCAACCGCTGTTGGCACGACGGCCACCGCGGCTACCGCCAGCGCTGTGGCCATCGTTGCCCACAGCATTCTCTTGCGCTCTCGTAACACCGAATACCTCCCGTATCGGCGGAACGGCGACGCTAATAAAGAACCGGCACCGTTGCCGCTCTCCACCCCGGCAGAGCCGAGGTCGTGACAAAACGTCACAGTAGGTGACGGTAGCACGCGTCACCCGAATGGGGGTAGACATTGTTTACCACGCGTCTGGATGCCTCGGCTATCGACCCCAAATATAAACAGATCCCGCAGATCGTGACCATCGTCACGACCCACGGGATCTGCGTCGGGTGTTTCGAACTACTTGACCCTGAGCACCAGCTTCTTCGACGACGCCACCGCGTTCGGCGCGTGGCTGAACAGCACGGTGATCGAGTGGTTGCCGCGCTTCAGCTTCGGAAGGGTCAAAATGACCTTCTTGCCACTGACGCTGACAGCAGACGTGAGCACCTTGCTCCCCATCCGAACGCTGACGGTTCCCGTCACGCGGGCTACAGAGACAACCGTGACCGTGACCTTCGCCCGTTTGCCCGTCGAAACCGTCGACTGGGCGAACGACGCACGCACCGCGGTCGCGACCTTCGCGACCGTGACCACGACCGTGTCACTCGAGGCGGCGAACGTCGCGTCACCCAGATACTCCACGGTCAGCGTGTGTTTGCCCGCCGGTAGGGCCGAGCCGCCCAGCGAGATCTTCGCTGCTCCACTGGAGCTGAGGACAGCCTCCGCGACGAGAGTGCCCTTCGACAGCACCCTCACCTGCCCGGACGGTACTCCCTCAATCCCCGCTACCTTCACCGAGATCGAGTTCGCACCACCGTAGGTGCGCGACGAGTACTTGATGACCGCCGCCGTGGTGGAGGGCTTCAATACTGTGCCAGCAGGCGGGACGGTGATCGAGTTGGCGGACTCGACGTTGCCGGCCTTGTCGACCGCGCGGTACTGGAGGGTGGCGGCATCCGCCCCCACCTGAATCGGGCCGGTGTAGTCAACCCACGCGCTGCCGTTGTTGTACTGGAGGGAGGCGATTCCGCTCAGCGAGTCGGCCCCGCGCAGCCTGACCGTCCGTTCGGCCGGGTTGAAGCTCGCGCTCGACACCGGAGCTTCGGAATCCACCTTGACCGTCACGGTTTTGTCCGAGACGTTTCCAGCGGCGTCGGTCGCCCGGATCGCGAGCGAGTGAGTGCCATCCGCGATGGTGATACCCGCGGTGTATGGCATCCACCCCGCACCGTCGAGGTTGTACTCGACTGTGGGCGCAGCATCCGCCGCATCGTCAATCGTCACCGAAACCGTGACCGGCTTCTGGAACCAGCCCGCCTCGGACGGGGTGGCATCGCCGTAACCAACCGAGATCGCCGGAGCTACCCAGTCCTCCTGCAGGCCCTCCGCCCTCCAGTGGTCGGAGTGCATACCGAACGACGACTTGATATTGGGAACCCAGCAATCATCGTTGTGACGACCCGTCGGGTACACAATCCAGGTGTGGGCGACACCCTTCGCGGTGAGGTTCGCGTCCATCGTGCGGGCCGCATTGTCGAAACGGTATTCGTCTTCCTCACAGGCATCGAAGTAGTAGCTGTACTTGCTCAGCTGCTCGGTTGTCATCGACGCGACCTGCGCGAGCGGGGTCTGCTTGCCGCCCATCGCAAAGCTCAGGGCTCCGATGTGCGACGCGATGGAGGAGAACTTGTCCGGATTGTCGAGACCGATCGACCAGGCACCGAAGCCGCCCATGGAGACGCCGCTGAGAGCGCGGAACTCCGGGGATGCGAGGGTGCGGTACTGCCCGTCGACCTGGGGAACCATCTCGCCCAGGAACATGCTGCGCCACGGGTCGTTTGCCGAATCCACGTACCAGAGCGATTCACCGTCGGGCATCACCACGATCGACTCTGCAATGCCATCACCGGCAAGCGCGTCGAGCTTCTTGTCCATCTCGCGCGGCTCCCACTCACGGCTACCGCCGTTGATACCGTGCAGCAGGTACACCACCGGGAATTTCCGGTTGGGTTCCGTGTAGTACGACGGCGGCAGGTAAACCATAAACTCGCGCTGCTTGCCCTCGAGCTTCGAATCGACCGTCTCGCGGAAAAACCGCGAGTGGTTGCCGATCTCCCGGTAGCTGGTCGGATCGAACGACAGGAACTCCTGCGTCTTCGTCTGATAGTCGTAGGCGGCACCGTTACGCGTTCCTGTGATGGAGCGGTTCGTGTCGACGAGGAGCCGGCCGTCGCTGGCTTGGACAACCTCGACTTCACCGTCCTTCAGCGCCAGCGTCCCGGACTCCTCCACCCACTTGGTCATCTCGGCCTTGCGCTGAGCCTTGTCTGTTCCGTCGTGAACGTACGAGCTGTCCAGCGTGGCGAGGTAGCGGTCGACGTCACCCGCGGCAAGAGCGGCTTTCTGTTCGTCGAGCACCGCCTGCACCTGCGAAGCAATCGATGCGGGTGCTACATCGCCGGTGATCCCGTAGACATTCTCACGCACCTGGTCTTTTGAGTAGATGCCGATCGGTCCCTTGTACCAACCGCCACCACCGTTGATGTCGTAGACCCGAACCGCAAGCGTGTTCTTTCCGCCAAACACCGGGGCGTTCGCTGGCACCGGGTACAGGCGCTTCTCGAACCACTGGCTGTCAGCGTTCGGTGGCAGTTGGCCGGACGAACCGATTTTCACGCCGTTGAGGTAGGCCTCGTCAACGTCATCGATAAAACCAAGAGACGCGACAAGGTTCTTGCCTGCGGCGTCGGCCGGCAGGTCGAACGACAGGCGGTACCACCCGAATCCGTCGTACGACGCCCACTGGGAGCCGTCCTCCGGAACGGTCAGATCCATCCAGGACGAGTCGTCCAGCCCGGTGGTTGCATAGCTGGGGTCGTCCCCCTTGATGAACTTCCAAGTGCCAGACAGATCAACATTGATCGAACTCGAATCGGCCGCCTGCGCGGGCAGCGAGACGCTCGCGAGGCCGACCGACGCGAGCAAGACACTGAGCCCAAACGCCGACCACCTCCCGCGTCGAGATTGCGAAATCTTCACTGATTTCCTTCTTTTTGGGGGTCGCGACGACGGATGCCATCGCGAGCGGTGGGACCAGCTGTCGGGCGAGGCGCGGTGAGTGGCGCCGCTGCGAGCGCGAGCGGCTGCAGCAGGTTCCGGCGGTTCACAGTCGACTCCTTCGACGTCTGGGAGCGTTCACAGTCGGCGGCGAAGAAAAGACTCTTCGTCGAGTCTGGGAACGCTCACAGAGTATTGAGAGTCCGTCGACCCTGTCAATGGTCAATGAGAAATCGATGACCTTCTGACGGGTCTGTTAGAGAATGGATGCCGCGATCGCGGCGTCATCCGCTGATTCGAGGGCCGTGTCAATCACGGCAATCTGTTCGCGGTCGAAGCACTTCTTCACACTACGCGTGGGGTTCTTCTGCTTCTTGCGCAGCATCGTGCGGTAGTCCGCTATCTGCTGGATAACGAACGCCGTGGTAGCTGCGTCAAACTCCTCCTGCGAGGCGACCATCGGCAGGTGGGTGGCAACCTTGCCGGCCTGGCTTCCGCACCGGAAAAGCACGTCAGCCGCGTCAGGGTCGGCCGCCCGGTCGGACTGCGGAAAGATCCAGATTCGGTTGCTGAGCACACCCAAGACTCTCACGGGCGCCCCGTCCGGCAACTAGTTCACAGCTGCGGTGACCACCGGGCCGCGTTTGATCGCCTCTCGCAACTCCGACTCGATGCTGGCGAGGGCGTTGTGTCCGCGCATGGATGCCGCGACAGCAGCGGCAGCGTTCGCGTAACTCGCGTCGGCCAGCACCGCGTCGATCGCCTCCCCCACGGCGGCCTCGGTCGGGGCTCCGGTTTTCAGGTTGATTCCCACGCCGCTGAATGTGACGCGTGCACACACCTCGGGCTTGTCTTCGGTGTCGCCGGCGACGATGAGCGGAACGCCGTGAGCGAGTGCGTACTGGACGCCCCCGTAGCCGCCGTTAGTGATCATCAGGTCGAGGTGCGGCAGCAACTGTTCGTACGGGAGGAACCGCGCGATGCGGACGTTCTCGGGAATCTCGCCAACCAGGGCGCGGAGCTCCTCCTCCGCGCCATCACGCCCGGTCGAAACAACGAGCACAATATCGCGCAAACGGGCAGCGCGGATGGTGGGCGCCAGCAACCGCGACAGGTCGCGATTGTCCATGGTTCCCTGGGTGACGTGCACAACCGGGCGAGGGCCGGTGACGTCCTGCCACCACGACGGAAGCTCCGCCGCGGATACAGCCGCTGGTGTGGGAAGCACCGGCCCGACGAACGAGATACTCCCCGGCAGATCGCCGCGCGGGTATTCGAACTCGGGAACGGTCAGCTGGAGGAAACGATCAAAGCGGGAGGCCACATCCAACACCCACGTCGTCAGGGGCGGCGAGCCAATCTCAGTGAGAACCTGGTTAGCGAGCACCTGTGTTTTGCGAAAGAGGACGTGTTCGAGCATCCAGCGAAGCACCCCGTTGCGCATGCGACCGACCATCGTGCGCGACGGCTGCATGCCCAGCCCATAAGGCGCTACATCGCGACTGCTCTGGCTGAGCGGAAGCACACCAACCGCGAGGATGGGCGGACGGGGTGTGGTCTCGTCAAAGAGCAGGGCCGCAACCCCCACAAACGCCGCGTCAACCAGAATCGCCTCGGGATGCGTGCTCGCAACGGCCTCCAGCACCACCTCACTCTGGCTGGGGATGGTCTTGATAAATATGGTCTGGATGTCGTACTGCGCCTGGGCAATGCCCCGGTAGAGATCACGATCCGGGAGGAAGGAAGCGTGGTCCCGGTCGTCGAAATTAGCGAGGCCTCGCAGCGGAATGTGCGTCATCCCGGCGCTGACAACGGCATCGACAAACCGCGAGCCGGTGACCATGCTGACGGTGTGTCCGCGTTCCACGAGGGCGCGGCCAATTTCGACCATGGGAGCGACGTGTCCGTAATTCGGTGTTGCGCATAGCAGTATGGTCGACACGAGCGGGGCTCCTTGACTCGGGAAATGCGAAGCTGCAAGATGATTACAGTCGGAGTGTATTCATCTAGTGGCGGGAGCACAATGCCCGAGTCTGACGCAGACGCTGGCGCAGGCGTTTCCCTGGCGCCCCGAGGCAAAGTTCGGTTCCCGACGCGCGAGCGCGCGGCTCTCCGAACCCGCGAGGCCATCGTCACCGCCGCGTTCACGCTGTTCAGCGAGATCGGCTATTCGCGGACGACCATGCGCTCGATTGCCGCTGCCGCCGGCGTGTCGGTGGAGAGCGTCAACCTCGCTGGTCCGAAGCGCGCCCTGCTCGCCGCAGCCTTCTCGGTTACCTTCGCTGGCGACGAGGGCGATGAATCTCTCACCGACCGACCAGCCCTCGCGCAGATTCTGGCAATGCCCAGCCTGAAGGACGCCGTCAGCGCATACGTCGACCTGATTACTTCGTCGATCGCGCGGTCGGCGGGAATTTGGGCCGCCATCCGTACCGCGGCGTCGGAGGACGACGAGGTACGCGAAATGTTTGAAGGCATGCTCCAGCGACGGCGGAACGACATCGGCCAGGGGGCGAGCTGGCTCGTCTCGCGGGGGGTGGTGCCGCCGAACGCGCTGGAAGAGGTGACCGCGAGTCTCTCCGTGATCGTTGCGCACGAGACGTATGAGCACCTGGTGGGGCAGTTCGGATGGTCGATGGATCGTTACCGACGCTGGGTGGAAACGGCCATCGCGCAGCTGATCATCGCGCCACACGGGACGAAATAGACGTCGGCGAGTCTGCCAGAACCCGTCAACAGACCCATTGTTGAGGCTGCATCGACCTCGCGCCGGGAAGAACCACCGATATCGGTGGTCAACTGCGCCGCGCACACCGTGGCGTGAACGGCACACTGTGACGGCAGAAACTCGCGACGCGCCTCTTACCCGGGCAAATTCGCGGGCTGAGGAGACTCAGACGCGCCCGAGCGAAAGAGGACACTTTAGTGAGCACGGAAACAAACCTGACGTCCCGAAAACGTCGCCAATGGGGAACGGACAAGCGTGCAACACCGCAACCGGCCGTCCATGCCATCCCATCGGCCGGAAAGATCGCTCGCGGCCGCATCGCGCCCGCGCTGTCTGTTCTGCTGTGGCTCTTTTATCTGGTGTCGGTAGCCGTTGCCCTCGCCCGCGGCGACGCCTTCGCCGACACAACGCAGCTGATCACAACAATTGCGTTCCTCGTCTCTGTGTCGTTCCTGACCTTTTCGGCCTGCATGTACCTGCTGGCGCGGTCAGCCGCCCTTCCGCGCTTCTCGTCGCACCAGCGCGCACGGCGGATCGAGCTCGACCAGCACGTCGCCCGATTTTCCGCGGCGGAGCCCGTGGCCGCGGCCGTCCCCCGCCTTGTAGCGCTTCTTCCCTCTCGATCGGAAGACCCCGAGCTGGTACGGCTGTCACTCTGGTCCGTCGCCCTGCAGGAGTTTCCCCAGCTCAACGTCGTTCTGCTCCTTGACGACGACCCGAACCCCGTCGACCCCGCGGAGCGAGATTCGCTGGAGCGCAGCCGAATGCTGACAGCCGAGGTCGTCGCCCAGCTCGAACCCATGAGAATCCGTCTGGATGCCGCGTGGGACACTCTGCACACGCCGACGCTGACCGAACCGACGCTCCCCGATGCCGCCGCGGCGTCACAGATCGTCGCTCGTGAACATGCCGCCGCGGCCGCCTGGCTTCGAGCGTTCGCCGATGCCACACCTCCGCGCACCCACGTTGAGGTCTTTTTCGCCGACCAGGTTCTTCGCGGGCTTGCCGCCAGTATCGACGCAACGGCAATCGCGCTGCACCGTGCGCTCGAAAACGGAGAGGCCCCCCTGTCGCACGCGCGGGCGGAGCAGGTACTGCGGCGCCTGCTCAATATCTTCACGGTCGAGATGAGCGTATTCGAGCGCAAACGCTACTCGACGCTCTCCCATGCCCCGAACAAAGCGATGAACCTGAACAGCTACCTCGGCCTGCTCGGCGGCACCTACCGGGAACAGCATGACGGCTTCGGACTCACCCTCCTCCCCGTGGACGATGAGACTGCGGCAACGACCGACCGGGCGGAGATTTTGCACGCGCCCGACTGTGACTTCGTCCTGACGCTCGACGCGGACTCAATGCTGTTGCCGGAGTACTGCCTCCGCCTGACGCACCTGCTCGACCAACCGGAGAACGCGCGAATCGCGGCGGCGCAGACGCCGTACTCGGCGTACCGGGGTGCCACAACGAGGCTCGAACGTCTTGCGGGCACAACGACGGACCTCCAGCACATCGTGCACCAGGGGCTCACCGCATTCGGAGCCACCTTCTGGGTCGGGGCCAACGCGGTCCTCCGTCGGTCGGCACTCGAAGACATCCGGCGCGAAACAACAGAAGACGGCAAGCGAATCGTGCGGTTCATCTCCGATCGCACCGTTATCGAAGACACCGAATCCAGCATCGAGATCGCCGCGCACGGCTGGACGCTCTTCAACTACCCCGAGCGGCTCAGCTACAGCGCCACCCCGCCGGACTTCGGCTCGCTGGTAATCCAGCGTCACCGGTGGGCCGACGGCGGGCTGCTTATCCTTCCCCGCTTGCACAACCTCATCCTCACCCGCCGCAGGCAGGGCACGCCGCTGCCGTTCATTGAGACACTGCTGCGGGCAAACTATCTCGGGTCGATCACCTGGGTGACCCTCGGACTCCTCGCCGTTCTCACTCTGAACCCCATGGGCGGGCAGCTCGTGACGCTGCAACTCCTGTTGATCGCGGTGCCATACTTTCTCGCGATGGCCTCCGACCTCCGGTACCTCGGGTACCGCAGGCGCGACGTGTTCGGCATCTATGCGCTGAACCTGCTCCTCGTCCCGGTGAACTTCGCGGGTACCGTCGCGTCAATCGTCCAGGCGCTAACTGGCAGAAAGGGCCGGTTCGTCCGCACGCCAAAGGTGACCATCCGAACGCCCGCTCCCGCCCTGTTTGTTCTGGCGCCGCTGGTGATCGTGGTCGGCGCGACCACAATCGCGATTCGCGCCGGATTTGTCGGAGACTGGGGCACCACGGGGTTCGCGACCGTCACCGCGCTAGCCGCGATCTGGGGAATCACCCGGCTGATTGGTGTTCGCGCGTCTATCAGCGATCTTTGGTTTGGCTGGCTGAACTGGATCTGGATCGACGCACCCCGCCCCGTTGCGGCTGTTTCCACCGCCGAACCACTCTGGTCGACCGTGGTCGACGACGGACCAATCGAGCTGATTGGAGCTCTCCGATGAGCCCCATCTGCGCGCCCAAAAGGTCACGATTCGCGGGGCGACGCCTCTCCTTCGGTCGGCTGGTCCTAAGCGTTGCCGCGATTGTGCTTATCCCCACCTCGGTTGCGGCGGTCACACTGCTGCCCGGGCTCCCGCGAACCGCTCAGGGCATATCTGCCGATGGCCGATGGTTCGCCAGCTATTACGACGTCACGCTCGAATCGGGCGCCCAGCTGGCGCGGAGCCCGTTGGGCGACGCAGCCGGCGGGGCCGTGCTCGCCTTCGTTGTCGCGGCGGACAAGACCAATTGCACCCCAACCTGGGGGAAGGCGTACAGCCTCGACGAGGCAGCCCAGACGTTCCAACTGGATCGTCGGGTGGAACGTATGCGGCGCGAGGGCCGCCCACTCGCCATATCTTTTGGTGGAGCAATCAATACCGAACTCGCGGAAGCGTGCACCGACGTCAACGACCTGACCGACGCTTACCGCACGGTGATGAACCGGTACGGCATCGACGTCATGGATCTCGACCTAGAAGGCACACAGCTCGTGGATAACGATGCGTCACGGCGACGCGCGACGGCCGTCGCACGCCTGCAGGCGGAACGTCGAGCCGACGACCGCGCCCTCGACGTCTGGCTAACTCTCCCCGTGGCGCCGAGCGGCCTCACACCCGCCGGAACCGCGCAGGTGGAGCGAATGCTGTCGGCCGGGGTCAACCTTGCAGGGGTCAACCTGATGACGATGAACTACGGAACAAACGGTAAGGTCGCGCCTCAGGCATCGCTCAGCATCGATGCGCTCCAGGCGACCGCGGAGCAACTCACCACTATCTGGGGCAAGCACAAGGTCGCCCTGCCGGCCGCTGGGGTGTGGTCGCTCCTCGGGGCAACCCCGATGATCGGTAGGAACGACGTCGAGGGCGAGGTCTTCACCACAGATGACGCCGTAGCTCTCAACACCTTTGCTGCCGCACAGGGTGTGGCACGCCTGTCAATGTGGTCCCTCAACCGGGACCAGACCTGTGGCAGCAACTATCCAAATATCGACATCGTCGCGACGTCCTGCAGCGGTATTGAGCAGGGCGGCCTGAGATTCAGGGATCTCCTTGCACAGGGCTACGAGGGCACTCCGTCCGGCAAACCCGCAAGAGCCTCGGCCGCTGAGGTAGTACCCGACGATCCGGCCACGAGCCCATACCCGGTCTGGTCCTCACGCACGTACTACTCGGCGGGAATCATGGTGGTGTGGAAGGGCTCCGTTTACGCGTCCAAGTGGTGGAACGAGGACGGCGCAACTCCCGATGATCCGACCCTTGATGCCGCTGGCTCCGCGTGGACGTACATCGGACCGGTCCTCACAACCGACACGCCGTTCTCCCTGCCGAAACTCGATCCGGGCACGTACCCGGAGTGGAAAGCGACAACCCTGTACGACCAGGGTGACCGTGTCCTGCTCGATGGAACGGGATATGAGGCCCGGTGGTGGTCCAAAGCGAAGAACCCAGGGTTATCTGTACTGGACCACGACTACTCACCGTGGAAACTCATCACTGACGGCTGAGCGGGAGACAACGAGCGGAACTCCGCGTGACGACCATCAACGATGATGGTCGCACGGGAGTCCCTTCCGGGCGGGAGCAAGCGGCCGACAGCCCGGGTATTGGCCGTGGCCATCGCCTCGGCCATCCACCGCACGATTGCGCCCGTCTGGGCGTCTCCGCCCGCACCCTCGCCGTCGTCTAACAACAGAACATCTACTCCGCGTTCACGGGCCGCGGCAACAACGCTGGTGAGTGGTTCGCTCGCCAGCGATCCGGCGCGAAGGCCGTCACGCAGCTCGCCCTCACAGCTCGCGTACTCGCGGCGCTGGCTGGCCGTCGCCTCGGAGCCTTCGCCGATCCGCTCCAGCAAGGGAACGGCGGTCCGAGCCAGCTCCACGACCCGGCCTGCGAGCTCAACCCGCGCGGCGAGAGTCCAGCTCGCCCTTTCCGCGGAGGAGAGAGTATCGCGGTGCAGCCCGTTGATACGGCGCTGCATTCGGTCACCGAACACAAGGAGCGCGACAGCGAGTCCCACGAGCATGGCGGGCCGGAAGGCAACCTGAACGACCTCCGCGATCGATGCGCCGCC
>Ga0247814_10001422_pt1 | contig 14136 bp, 6 predicted proteins | sample UWRJL179409R1_FD_179947 | JGI IMG/M metagenome (GOLD analysis project Ga0247814, IMG submission 179947) | Plant litter microbial communities from Arlington Agricultural Research Station in Wisconsin, United States - UWRJ-L179-409R-1 | ecosystem: Environmental > Terrestrial > Plant litter >...
TACCATCAGGGAATATGGCAGCCAACCCAAAAATATAACACCGGCCGGAGATTTACCGAACAATAAACATTACGCCAAAAATGGAAATGAAACCCGTGCGATATTAAATGCCGCCACCGGCGAAGTCTTTATTTATCTGGAAAACGCCTTGTATTTGATGGAAGAAAACAAAGCCGGCGAATTATCCTCCCGGTTGTTATTGGATGGATTCAATTTTTCTGACCATACAATCAGTTCCATCAGTTATGACAAAGTAAACGGCCGTCTGTTTCTGGGCAGTTATACCGATGGGCTTTTTATGCTCAAAAGGAAGCGGTTTGTTACGCTCTCTTCCTACGAAATTATGGGTGAGCATATTAGTAATTCTTACAGTGCACAGATCCAGTTTGGCGAGAATAAAATCCTCACTTCTGAGGGAAGTGTGTTTGGTATGGAAGGCTTGGAAGATTATTTATACGGCTTTTCACAATCATCGGATGTAGCTTCCATCGCCAAGGATGCCAAAGGCGAGATATGGACCAAACGAATTTCGAGTCTATACCGGTGGGATAAAAATGCCGAAAAGTTGCTGAAGATTTATCGCACGAACCGGATCATATCTGTTATATATACCGGTAAGGATAGTTGTATTTGGATAGGTACCAAAAAACCGGGTGGGCTATATAAGATGGATTTACGTAAGGAAAATACAGCACCCGAACGCATGGTTTCCAGCTTGCCCGACGTAAATTTTATCGGACAGGCCGGGCAGCGGTATATTTGGCTGGGAACGTCGTATGGGCTATATATTTTTGATACGTTAAGTAACGATACGGAACGAATTCCAGGGTTCAGCAATAAGTACATCAACAGCATGTATGTGGATGAAAAAGATACCGGAAACGTATACATCGTCGTTGAACAGCAAGGGATTTATTTATACAAAAACCAGCAAGCCCACCTAATGCCACTGGATGGACAAGGTTTTTTGACGCATGCCAAGTGTATGCTTAAAGACACTACCGGATATTTTTGGATCACGACCTCCAAAGGATTATTTAGGGCTTACGGGCAAGATTTTATCGATTTTGCCGACCGGAAAGACAACCGCGTATATTACCAATATTACGGAAAGTCGAATGGGTTTAATACCAATGAGTTTAATGGCGATTGCCAACCATGTGGTATTATTTTAGACAATGGCCATTTCTCCTTTCCTTCACTGAACGGTTTGGTCGTATTTAATCCGTATAACATAAACCACGACTACCCGAACGCCGGAATATATATAGACCGGGTAGAGGTGGATGATAAAATATACGCTTCTGATGATAACAGTTACAAGCTTCCTGCCGATTTTAAGCGCATAGAAATTTATTATACGTCGCCCTATTTTGGCAGCCATAATAACCTAAATTTTGAAACCAGGTTAAAAGACGAAGATTGGCAACCTACCGTCACCAATCCCATCATTTTTACATCGCTTCCTTCGGGTACAAGCAATTTTCAGATCAGGAAAATAGATAACGGTCCTTCTGACGAATATGCCACATTGACCATACAGTTCAATACGCCGCCGGCATACTGGCAAACTTGGTGGTTTATCCTTTTCTGCATCATCGTATTTGTGGGTATCATTTATTCTTATACAAAACTGCGCATCATATACATTAAAAGACAGAACAACTATTTGGAAGAAAGCATTTCCGAACGTACGCAGGAGTTGAAAGAAACCATCCGGGCCTTAAAGGAATCCAAGGAAACCATCAGCCGCGATGCCGAATTGCAGAAACGCCTCACCGCCAGTATTGCGCACGATGTAAAAACACCGCTCAAATATCTGTTGCTTACCGCCGGAAGCCTCTCCAAGATTCCTTCGGAACAACTGAGCAGCGAACAGGATACCATTAAAACCATTCACCAGTCCTTATATAGGATTTATCATTTTACCGATAATTTGTTGGCATACATCAAAACCCAATTTAACGACGGCGAAACCAAGGAAGCCTCGCCTGTGCACCTGCGTGAATTAATCCAGGAAAAAATCGACATATTTCAGGATGTGGCGAAAAGCCAATCGACGGTAATCGAAAATGCGGTGGACGCTTCCTTCACGTTTATTTGCCACAAAGATTTACTTTCGGTTGTTATACATAACCTCATAGACAATGCCGTAAAGTTTACCTTCAAGGGGCTGATAAAAATCAATGCAACCAAGGTTGACGGCTATATACAGATTTCAATCAAGGATTCTGGCTTTGGCATTAACCAGGAACAGATGGAATCGATCTGTTTGTTTTTGGAGTCGGAAGATTTGAAATGGAATCCGGGGTATAACAAACACAACGGCCTTGGTTTGGTCATCATAAAAGAGTTCATGAATGAATTGGGCGGGCGCATCCAGATTGATAGCGAACTGGGACAAGGTACCGAAGTGGTGATTTCCTTACCATGTTAAGCCTTTAATGATAAAAAGAATGAACTCTTTTTAGTCATCAAAGGCTTATGGAGCGGGCAAAAACAGGGAGGAACTCTCCTTGTTTTAATAGTAGAGGGCTATTTCATACCAACTTAAGTGATTGGTCCGAAACCCGCAAATGGAAGGGCAAACATAGTTTACTATGGGTCTTGCGGATTGTAGTTATTGTACTATATATATGTAGAATGAATCGAATAAATGCGGCAACATTTATTTTTGTTGCTTGTCTTGATTTTTATTGGCCGATTGTCTGCCATAGTTTTGTTGGCGAATGATATATACTGTGTTGAAAGAAAAGAACATACTAGTCTGTCTTATATTGTCGGTTATCATGTCGTTGGATATGTATTCCCAGGAGGAGGGAGTGACGGGATATTCCATGCAGCATTTTACGGATGAGAATGGTTTGCCGCAGAACAGCGTAAAATCCATCGTTCCCGACGGAAACGGTTTCATTTGGCTCGCCACGGAAGGCGGCCTGGTTCGGTATGACGGAAAAACATTCTTCACGTTCAGCAAAAAAAACAGCGATATCCCATCCTTTAGGATGATGAGTATCCTGCCCTCCGTTCATAAGGATGAAATCATGGCCGTTACAAACGAACTGGAGATGTTATCCATTAAAAAAGGCAACGTGATATACCCCGCAAGTGAAGTGCCTTGGGGCTATCGAACGGTAATGGGCTTATATTATGATAAACTGAATACCAATATAAAACTGGGGGAGCCAGACTACAATACCACACCATTCGGAACTTCGAGGCTTGTCTTGGTGAAAGATCCCCAATCTTTTTATGTCTGTACGGATACACTCGTGGAGTACCGGGAGAGAAACCGCCGGATTTCCATCCCTTTTTCGGTCAAACCGTCCAGTATCTTTTTTATAGTGGACGGCATCTTATATTGTCACCAACCCGGTGGTAATTTTGTGCGATTTGATAAGGACCGCCCGGTTCATTTCAAGGAGGATTTGCCGTCTAACGGCACTGAAAAACCCCTGATATACTGGCAAAGCATCTCACGTACAACATACTATTATATCAACAAAACATTATATAGGTTGATACGTACGCCGGAGAGTAAGATAGTGGCCGAAAAAATAATGGAAGGTTTTGCCTTGGATGCCCACAGCATCAAATGCATTTATGCCGATCCTAAAACAGGGCATGTGTTTTTGGGTAGCGATACGGAAGGGATGTACTTCTTCAAAAAGAAAGAATTTGACGTGCTTAAAACCGAAACAGGCAAAAGGGACGACAGTTTTTATGCCCATATCTTTTTTGGGAATAATTCCATATTGTCTTCCCAGGGATATGTTTTGGGTCCCAAGCAGAAACCGAGGCTCATAAATTCGATACACGAAGTGTCTACCGACCGTTATGGTATCGTATTGGCCAAGCACGGGCGAAAAAGTATTTGGACCAAAGGCGAAAGAATTTTATACGAATTTGACATAAACGGCAATATAATAAACCAGTGGGAGTTCGATTGTCTGCTGCACGTTATGTATGAGAGCAATGCCGGCATACTATGGATCGGTACACGTACCGAAGGTTTGTATAGGCTGGATTTAAACGATCCGCAGGCCCAGCCCGAGTTTTTTATGAATCTAACAAGTTGTACCTACATCCTACAAAACAACGACGATTATTTATGGGTCGGAGGCGAAAAGGGTCTCTATCGGATTAATCTGCAAGACAAGTCGGTCGATTCCATCGAAGGCTTACAGGGGGTTTATGTCCGTAGCCTTTTTGCCGATAATTCTTCCGAATTGTGGGGCACGTCGTATGATGATGGCATGTTCTTCATCCGTGGGGGAAAAGTATATAAGTTTCCGTTGGACAGGAAGAATTATTTGGGAACCGCACACTGCATGTTGAAGGATAAAAAAGAAAACTTTTGGATCTCTACCAACAAAGGGATTTTTCTGGTGCCCAAACAAGATTTACTTGATTACGTAGACGAGAAAAGTTCCCAAATCTATTATTATTACTACGGAAAAGAGTCCGGATTCAGTACCAATGAGTTTAATGGCGGTTGCCAACCTTGCGGGGTAGATTGGGGTAACGGCACGTTTTCATTCCCTTCGTTGGAGGGTATCGTGTATTTTAATCCAGACCGGATAAAACCCACGTTCTCCCGCGACGAAATTTTTTTCCATCTCGTTGAACTGGATGGCGAGATGATTCCACTCTTCGATACCTTACATTTAAAAAACGATTTCCACCGCATCACATTTTCCATTACCGTGCCGTATTTGGGAAATGCCAATAACCTGCTTTTGGAGGCATCCCTCCATGAAGCGCAATCCAGGGAGCATTTTTGGAGCAGGGTGGGAGAGGACCATACCGTCTCCTTCACCACGTTACCTTATGGAACTTACGAATTCCTGATCCGTAAACCGCAAGGCTTTGGCGCCAATAACTATCAGTATAAAAAAGTGGTTATCATCATTCCGCCCGCATATTGGCAAACCTGGTGGTTTATGGTCGGGTTGGTGTTGCTTTTGGGCACGCTGGTTTATTTGGGCGTAAGGTATCGCGTCCGGTATATTATGCAGAAAAATGCAGACCTCGAAAGAATCGTTTCCGAACGCACCCACGATTTGGTGGAAACCGTCACCGCACTCAGGCAATCTAAGGTCACGTTGAGGGAAAAAGCCAAACTGCAGCAAAATATTATTTTGGCTTTTTCACACGATCTAAAAAGCCCGTTGATGTATTTGATGATCACGGCCCAAAAAATGTATGAAAGCCTAAAGCTATCGCCCGGTAAATTGGCGGACAGTGCCAAAATGATCCACCACTCCTCGTTCAACATGTACCATTTTACCGACAATTACCTCACCTATGCCAAGCTTTATTTTCTGTCAGAAAAACCCACCACTGAAAGCATAGGAATACACCAATTGGTAGAAGAAAAAATAGAAACGTTCAAGTACATTGCCGAATCCAAAAACCTGGGAATCATCAACGATGTATCGCGCGATTTGAATATCGATACAAACCGCATGTTATTGTCCATCATCATCCATAACCTGTTGGATAATGCCACCAAATATAGTGACGAAGGTTTTATCAAATTCTCGTCAAAAGAAACCGACACAACGGTCGAAATAAATATAACGGATACCGGAATGGGAATAAATGACGAGGTAAAAAAACAGTATGCCGACCTGTTTCACATCGCGATGTCCGAAGTATATGTAAACGATGCAGCCGGCAAAGGGTTGGGGCTTCAGATGGTGAAAGAACTCATCGCCATCATAGGGGCAGAATTATGGATAGAAAGCGAGGAAGAAAAAGGGACCTCCGTCAATATCGTATTTAAAAAGACCGGTTAGGATAAGCTGTACTGCCTAAATTTTTCGATGAGTTCCGGCAGGTTGGCCACGTGGAGTTTTTCAAAAATTTTCTTCTTGTGCGAACTCACCGTAGTGGTCTGTATATTCAGTTGCGACGAAATTTCTACCCCGCCCAGTCCTTGCACCAATAATTCCGCTACCTCTATTTCGCGGTTGGAGAGCAGGGAAATCGGATTTTTATTCGTCTCGTTTTTATCCATCAACGAATTAAGAATATGTTCCTTTAAGGATTGTGTTATATAGTGTCCCGTTTCCAGTACGGCCACTATGGCTTCCTTCAGCAGGTTTTCCGACGAATGTTTGTGCAAGTATCCGTTGGCCCCGGCCTGTAAATAGCGCGATGCATATAGCTTTTCGTCGTAAGCCGAAAATACCAGTATCTGTAGGTCTTCTTGTTTTTGCTTGGCCAAATCCAACATATGGATGCTGTTTCCGCCGGGCATGTTGATGTCCAAGATCAATAAGTCGAATACGTCGCTTTTAAGTATCTGGGTCATCTGTTTTACCGAGCCCGCTTCGTATACCTTTACGTCGGCAAAAGTTTCTTCAATAATCAGTCTTGTTCCATGCCTTACTACGCTATGGTCGTCGGCAATGAGGATTTTATAGGCCATTTGTGATAGGTGCTTTTATGGTCACAAATTTAAGGTTTTATTCCACACCGTTTCTAAACTTTAACGTTGTTCAATTTCGATACCATCAGCAAAGCAAGCGTCAGATAAGGAATTGCTGGCATTTTATACCGAACTAATGCCCCGGATATGTTGACCGTAATGCCTCCCAAAACCAAAATGATCAAACCGAACAACACCAACGAAAATGCCAAACTAAAATTAGGGCTTTTGCGGTTCATCTTCACCAACAAAAAAAGCAGTACCGAAATAAACAGTATATTCTCGGCCACCGCTGCCCATTCCATCATCCCGTCGGCATCCTGCGGAAACGGACGCAGCAAAGAATTCACCAATCCCTCCGGCGATAGCCGCAGCATACTGGCCAAGGCAGGTTCCAGTTCCGTTATATAGAAAGCGCTGCCCGCCTTCGTGGCATTTGCCACGTTATGGAAGGCATGTTGCTTGGCCGAAATAATCATCGGAATATCAAACCGTGGAATCAATTTGCCTATTCCCCAAGCACTCAGCAATAACATACAAAATGCGACACCATAGTTCAGGAAAGATTTCCGGATAGACAAGATTTCCTTACCCAACAAAAAAGCAAACAACGGAAAACACAAAGCGATGCCGATATAAAATTTTGAAAACAACGTCAACCAAATACCTACGGCCAGCAATAAAAAAGCCAGAGCGGAAGCCTTTTCCTTTATCCGCAGGGCCGTCCCCAAACTCAGGGCAATCCCAATCATCACCAGCGGCTCCTTCATCAGGGCCGAAGTCCAGAACAGTTGCGAGGGCCATAAGTTGATGGCCGCAAACAGCACTAACGGAACACCCACGAAACGTTTGATCAGTTGGCGGTACAGGAAAGATTGTGCCCACACGCCCAAAAAACAAATGATCACCATATTGCCGAAGTACGAACCCATCGTTAATGGCATCAGCAGCGCATTGATGCGGATCAGCGTACGGTTTTCGTTCACGAACCCGTCATCGAAAGATTTGTACCAATTGTTCATCGCCTCAAAATAAGGCCCGTGTTCCGCGGAACTGCCGCCGATTCCCGTCACCAACTGTAAATAATGCTTCGGCTGTTCAAAAAGCGCATGGTACACCACTTCCGAATCCGCAAAAAAACGGTAGATGTCCGAGGTTTGCCTATCCGTATAATAAAACGTGTAAATGGCCCAAACCGCCATACCCACCACTATCTTCACACCAAATAGGGCCATAAACCATACCTTTTGCCTCCGCTCGCTGCCAAAAACGGAAGTCCGCCAAGCCACCAGGCAAAGTATCAGTAGCCATGCAAAAGCAGGAATTATGTTGGTAAATACGGGCTGCATTCGAGCTACAAACTTAAGCATTGCAAACGTAAATATGGCGTGTCCCTCCGGGCCGGGCTATCCGCTCCAATTTTTTGTGTGGATGGAAGACATACGCCTTCCATCCACACAAAAAGATTTCCGCTACTATCCCTCACGCAAGCGTGTCACCGGTCGGCTGTATGCATCACTAAAAGATACTCCGTGTAAACTACCACTTTCTCTGTTTTTCCGTTACCCGGCTGCCATACGCCACGGTACGCTTTTTGCCGCTTTCTGTAAAATTTACGCCATGCCGCACACCATATACACCATCGGCCATTCCACCCATTCCGAAGCCGAATTTGTTACCATGCTCACGGCGCACCACGTCAAACATCTGGTGGATATCCGCACCTTTCCCGGCTCCAAACGCTTTCCGCATTTCAATAAACAATCGTTGGAAGTGCTGCTGCCACAACATAAAATTCAGTACACGCACCTAAAAGATTTGGGCGGCCGCCGCAACCCCAAACCCGATTCGCGCAATACCGGTTGGCGCCTCTCCGGCTTCCGTGGCTATGCCGATTATATGGAAACCCAAAGTTTTATGGATGCCGCCCACGAACTGGAGCACATGGCCGAAAAAGAAAACACCGCCTTCATGTGTTCCGAGGCCGTCTGGTGGAGCTGCCACCGCTCCCTGCTGTCCGATTGGCTCAAGTTCCGTGGCTGGACGGTACTTCACATCATGGGCAAAACCAAACTACAGGAACACCCCTACACCGCGCCCGCCAAAATAATCGACGGTAAATTGTCGTATGAAAGCGATCAGTTGAGTATACTGTAAAGCCAGAAATATCTCCCGCATAACCCGCAGGTTGGCGCAGACTTTTCTTATTCCGTAAGTCTGCGGGTTCTGCGGCCCCCTTACAACTTAGCCTTCAATTCCTCAATAATCCCCCGCGACGCATCGGTATCCATCATTTCCAGCTGTGCAATGATTTTTGGGATGTCTTCGGTTCGGATGGGAATGCCGTCTGGATCCGAAAGATCGAACCCCGCCGCCGCAAACACATCGTCGCTCCAAGCATTCCGTATACAGTCGATCACCAGGTGTATGCGGGACAGTTCCCCCATATTCTCCACCGAATGTGGCAGGTTAAAATTGGCATACCAACACTCGCCCTCCTTCATGGGGATATGATGCCCATCTACCACAAAAGAAACCCCGCTATTCGTACGGATAGGGATGTGGATCCGGAATATGCCGTCCGCATATCCCAGGCTATAGTCGCGGTGCGTCTTGATCTTACTTTGGGGGGCCAACTGCATTAGCCGCACCGCCTGCTTTTCGCATTGGAATCCTTCCAATATCTGTTTAAAATAGAGGCAATGGCTCAGCAGTTCCGTATCTTGGTAGTTGTTGCTGTCTTTGGCGGTAATGGAGCTTTCGTTTCCGTTTTCGGAGCGTAGGGCAATAATCTTCCAATCTCCCGAATAGTCGGACGCATTGTAGTGGTTGTGCCAATTCTGTTCCAGCGCGATGGCCAGATCGGCCTCCAGCAGCCGGGTGTCGAATGTATTGGCCCATCGGAAGGCCACATGGGGGTGAAGTGCACTCATCAGGTATCAGGTTTAGGTTTCCAAATGTAATATTTTTGGGTATAGCGCCATGATCGACCCCACGTCCAATCGTAAATCGTAAACCGTAAATCCAAAATAGCCCGGTTAATTCCCTCCAATTTCCTTACTTTTGCCGCAAATACAGAAGCGCATTTTCCATGGAATCTACATCACAGAAGGAACTCACGACGGTTGAAACGGCAAAGAAACTGGGCCTTATGCCCGAGGAATTTGAAAAGATCAAGGAAATTTTGGGGCGCGTTCCCAACTTTACCGAACTCTGCGCCTATTCCGGCATGTGGAGCGAACACTGTTCGTACAAAAATTCCATCACATGGCTAAAAACCTTACCACGCAAAGGCAAGCGCATGTTGGCCGAAGCCGGCGAGGAAAATGCGGGCCTCATCGATATCGGCGACGGTATGGGTTGCGCCTTCAAGATTGAATCACACAACCACCCGAGCGCCATCGAGCCTTACCAAGGTGCGGCCACGGGTGTGGGCGGCATCAACCGCGATATATTTACGATGGGTGCGCGCCCCATCGCGCAACTAAACTCATTACGCTTCGGCGATATCAAAAACCCCAACACCAAACGCATCATCAAGGGCGTGGTGAAAGGCATTTCCCACTACGGAAACGCCTTCGGTGTCCCTACCGTGGGCGGTGAGGTGTTCTTCGACGATTGCTTTACGCAGAACCCGTTGGTGAATGCCATGTCTGTGGGCATCTTGAAAACCGAGCACACCGTATCCGCCATTTCTTACGGCGCCGGAAACCCCGTATTCATCGTAGGCTCGGCCACCGGTAAAGACGGAATCCACGGTGCATCCTTCGCCAGTGGCGACATCACAGAGGAAAGTGCGAAAAGTTTGCCTTCCGTTCAGGTGGGCGATCCTTTCCAGGAAAAATTATTGTTGGAAGCCTCGTTGGAATTGGTAAAAACCAACTCCATCATCGGTATGCAGGATATGGGAGCCGCGGGCATCATCTGCTCCACGGCCGAAATGAGCGCCAAAGGCGAGCATGGCATGAAAATATGGTTGGAGAAAGTGCCTACCCGCCAAGCCGATATGTTACCGTTCGAATTGTTGCTTTCCGAATCGCAGGAGCGTATGCTCGTAGTGGTGAAGAAAGGCCAGGAAGACGTAGTACAACGCGTGTTCGACAAATGGGATTTACAATGTGTGCAAATCGGTGAGGTAATCGAGGGCAACCAGTTGGAATTCTATTTTAACGGAGAATTGGTGGCAGATTTGCCGGCCAAATCACTCACCTTGGGAGACGGCGCACCCGTATACCAAAGGGAATATACGGAACCTGCCTATTTTGCCGAGAACCAAAAATTTGATGCGGCCAGCGTTGGGCAGCCATCGTCCTATAAGGAAGTAACGGAGTTCCTCATCGGAGCGTTGAACATCGCTTCCAAACGTTGGGTATTCAACCAATACGACAGTATGGTGGGTACCATCAACATGAGCACCAATGCGCCTACCGATGCAGCCATCGTAGCCATTAAGGGTACCAAAAAAGCTTTGGTGATGACGGTGGATTGCAATAGCCGCTACGTACAGGCCGATCCGGAACAAGGATGTGCCATCGCTGTGGCGGAAGCTGCCCGTAACATCGCCGTTTCCGGTGGCGAAGGCTTGGGTGTTACCAATTGCCTCAACTTCGGAAATCCATACAACCCGGAAGTATACTGGCAATTTGTACAGGCCATCAAAGGGATGAGCAAAGCCTGTATCGAGTTTGAAACGCCGGTTACCGGCGGAAACGTGAGTTTCTATAACCAATCCACATTCCCGGGCAAAGGGTCCGTGGCTGTTTTCCCTACGCCAACCATAGGTATGGTGGGTATGATGGATGACGTGGCCTTACAAATGACCATCCCGTTCAAGGCCGAAGGCGATTTGGTATACGTAATCGGTAAAATGACGGACGATATTGCCTCTTCCGAATATTTGTTCAGCTACAAAGGCATCAAAAACTCACCGGCTCCTTACCTCAACTTGCAGGAAGAGCACCACATGCACAAAAGCATCCGCTCGGTAATCGCCGCCCGTTTGATTAAATCGGCACATGATATATCGGACGGTGGTTTGATCTGCTGTCTGTTGGAAAAAGGATTTACTTCAGGCTTAGGGTTTAACATCAACACGGATACCAAATACCGTAAGGATGCGTTCCTCTTTGGCGAATGTCAGGGTAGGGCAGTGGTCACCATTGCCCCCGAAAACAAGGAAGCCTTTGAGGCCGCTTTAACAGGTATGGAGCTGCCTTCTATTCATTTGGGATACGTTACCGGCAAAAATGCCGTGGTAGACGGTGAAGACTTCGGTACCTTGGAGGGTTTGAAAGATATCTACGACAATGCCGTTGAAAAAGCATTGGAAGCTTAATTAATAAATTAAAGAAAATACATTTAAAAGTCCCGATAGTCTCATCGGGATTTTTTTTTGCGTTTTGTTTCCTGCAGAACTCATAGACTAGCACAGATTTGCCATTCCTTTTCTGCGTAAGTCTACGAGTTCTGCGGGAAATAATTTGCTTGCCCGCAAGAGGTTAAAGAAAACGTTAAGGTTGTATGGTAGCAAGTTTTGCCACGATTATTGCCAACGCATTTAAGAGTTGTTATCGTATTAAATTGATGTGTCCTATCACATCTTTTTCGGGGCCTTTATACTCCTTATATTTTATCAAATAAACATAGATATCTTGCTTCACGGGTTTTTGTAAATCATTGAACCATCCGCCGTTCCATCCCACGTACAGGTCGTTGCTTTCAAAAATCACTTCGCCCCAACGGCTAAATACGGTTAATTCATATTCTTCGATATACGTCAAGATAGGACGCCACTCGCTATTATGGTCATCTCCGTTTGGCGTAAATGCGTTTGGGATAAAAATGTTGGGTATATTTTTGGTCGTCACTATGCGGCTAATACTATCAATGCAAAAACCGTTGGAAACAATCTGTGTGATGGTATAGATACCTTCTGGCGCGGCAGGAAACGAGAATGTAGCTAGATCGGTAAACCATGTTCCGTTTACGTAATAGTTAAATGTTTGCGCAAGCGAAGAATTATCTATCACATGAATTTCAGGATTTGACATCTCTACTACTGAAGGCGCATGAAAGCCCGCAACAGGCGTAGGGTATAGCTCGAGTTGTAATTGAATGGTTGAATCGCACCCGTTGACGGATGGAAATACAACCTCGTAATTTCCCGGATCGGAGTAATTGTTATTAAAAAAAGAATAGGATTGTGAAGGACATATTTTTGCGGGCAGAACCGATTCATATACAGGAAATATATTTATGCCGACTTGCGCGGTATCAGTACAGCCAAATAAATCTGTACCTATAACAGCATATATTTGGTCACTCGCCGGAATAAAAGCCAATCCATTAAAAACATTATTGTTCCATGTATAATTCAATGCTCCCGTTGCCGTTAGTGTGACCGATTCTCCTGCACATGCTTTTAGGTTGCCGTTGATAGATACCACAGGCGAAGGTACTACCTTGATGTATATCGTATCCGTACTACAATATTCCATGGTAGGATGGTGGTAGGTTACATAAAAGTCCCCAACGGAATTAGGCGTAAAATACCCGGCTAAAGTATCCATACAACTGATGCAGGAAGATTTCCAGATACCGCCGGTTATATTGGCGTTTAGTTGTAAGCCAGTTGCATGTAAGCACAATGTATCGGGTGGCGAGTTTATATGCAGGGCATTGTTGCTTACGGCTATTGTAATTTGGGCGCTATTTTCGCAACCATATTCATCTTTACCTATTACGGTATATATACGCGTAATCGTGGGATAAAATAATACGTTGTTTTCAATATTTTCATTCCACAAATACGTTTCGCCACCCCAAGCATATACCGTAACACTTTCGCCCAGGCATATACTGGTATCGGAAGCAGCGGCAGTAATAATAGGTAATGGCAATACCCGAATATATACGGTGTCATCGCCACAATCTTCAGAATAAATTACGGAATGGTTCCCGATTATATTCGGCGTAAAAATACCACTCAATGTATCAATACATGTGATGCATGAAGAATGCCAAATGCCACCCGAACCCGCAGTTAATTGTATAGGTGAAGAATTTAAACAAAGGCTATCTGGGGCTGTAATGCTAAGGTCGGAATTTATGATCGATACTGCCACTTGGGCGGTGTCCTTACAGCCATATATGTTTGTACCTTCTACAATGTACGTTTGTGTGAGGTGCGGCGTAAAAGGAATGCCATTTACAACGCCAAGGTTCCAGTGATAAGTGTTGGCTCCTTGCGCATTTAATGTGATGATTTGTCCTTCGCATATCGAAGTGTCATTTTGAATGACGATCGAAGGTCTTGGAGCCACATTCATCCAAATGGTATCCTTGTTACAGTTTGGAAAAGCGCTATTGGCGTAAGTAACAAAATGGTTTCCGATTTGGTTTGGCGTAAAAATACCATTTGGGCTAATGCACGACGCACAAGACGAAGTCCATATTCCATTGGCTGGGGTGCCGGATAATTGTATTGGTGGGCCATTCAGGCACAAAGTATCTGCCAGGGAAGTAATAACCGGATTTTGTGGCGGTTCGTTTACTAATGATGTGGGATTTAACTGAGCCAGAAACGCTTGGTATCCACCACCCGAGAATGTTCTTACCACCAAGCTGTTGAGGCCCGGTTGCCAATTGTTGCATAAGGTAATAGTGGCGGCATTAATAGCCCTAAAACCATAATAGCTCCC
>Ga0247814_10001424_pt1 | contig 14132 bp, 9 predicted proteins | sample UWRJL179409R1_FD_179947 | JGI IMG/M metagenome (GOLD analysis project Ga0247814, IMG submission 179947) | Plant litter microbial communities from Arlington Agricultural Research Station in Wisconsin, United States - UWRJ-L179-409R-1 | ecosystem: Environmental > Terrestrial > Plant litter >...
GCGCGCCGGTGCTCAGCGTTTCCGGGATCAATATCAACGTTCAACAAATGTTGGCCGGCCGTATATCGATTACCGAAAAACTGTTCGACGGCGATGACACCATCATCGGCTCGTACGGCAACGACGGCTTTGCCACGGGCGCCGGCAACGACAACATTGATGGTCGCGGTGGCCTGGATACCGTTTTTTACGCGGGCACCAAAAGCAACGTCAGCGTGGTCAATAACGGCTCAAGCTTCACCGTCAAAGCCAACGGCAAGGTCGACACACTGACCAACGTAGAACGTGTGGGCATGGGCGACGGTTCGGTGCTGGCCCTGGACGTGAAGGCCGGTGAGCACACCGGATCTGCCTATCGTCTGTATCAGGCAGCGTTCGATCGCAAGCCGGATGCGGCAGGCTTGAATTACTGGACCAAAGACCTGGATGCGGGCAACAGCATTCAGCAAGTATCTAAAGGTTTCGTCGACAGCGCCGAATTCAAAGCCCTCAACCCGGCCAACGACCAGAATTCCCTGATCAACAACTTCTACCTGCACGTGCTGCATCGCAACGCCGATGTCCCCGGCCTGCAGTACTGGAACGATCAGATGAGCCATGGCATGACCGCCAGTGAAGTGCTGGTGTCGTTTTCCGAAAGCCAGGAAAACATCAATAACACTGCCCCCGACCTGAACAGTGGCGTCTGGCTGGTCTGATCAGTTGCGCTGACCCTGCATCGCAAGGCCTATCCCTTGCAATGCAGCTCAATATTTAGGGAAGAATAAAATGGCCACCTTGAAACTCTATCAGCCCATCAACATGAACACGCTTCAGGCATGGGATGGCGAGTTCACCATCGTCAATTCAGCCCAGATACGGGTCACTGATGGCGTTAAAACCCAGGATTATCTGGGCAACTTCCAGTTCAGTGCCGACTGGCTCAGCGGTGGCACGTTAACCTCCACCATCGCCTATCAAAACGGTCTTTATTACGCGATCACCGGTTTGAACGTCGACGCGATGACCGTCGAACGCTATATCGACAATTTCGACTTCAATGGCGCGCTTAATGAAGTGCTCAAAGGCAACGATACGCTCATCGGCTCCTCGGGCAACGACCTGATAAAAAGTGCTGGCGGCAACGACACGATCGATGGCGGCACTGGTGTGGACACCGTGTATTACGCAGGGACCAAGAGCAACGTCAGCGTGGTCAATAACGGCTCAAGCTTCACCGTCAAAGCCAACGGCAAGGTCGACACACTGACCAACGTAGAACGTGTGGGCATGGGCGACGGTTCGGTGCTGGCACTGGACGTGAAGGCCGGTGAGAACACCGGATCTGCCTATCGCCTGTATCAGGCGGCGTTTGATCGCAAGCCGGATGCGGCAGGCTTGAATTACTGGACCAAAGACCTGGACGCGGGCAACAGCCTGCAGCAGGTTTCGATAGGCTTCATGGCCAGCTCGGAATTCAAGAGCCTCAACCCGGGCAACGACCAGAATTCCCTGATCAACAATTTCTATCTGCACGTACTGCACCGCGACGCCGATGCGGCTGGCCTGCAGTACTGGAACGATCAGATGAGCCACGGCATGAGCGCCGGTGACGTGCTGCTTTCATTTTCCGAGAGCCAAGAGAACATCAACAATACTGCTGCGGCTCTGAATAATGGGGTTTGGTTGGTATAGGCCAAGTAGTCCGGTTGAATTTCGTTTATGGCATCAGCAAAAAGCCCCGCCTCAATGTACTGAGAGCGGGGCTTTTATTTTGCTTGCTGCTTGAAGCTATATCTGAAGAACAGGTGAGCTGTTACCCCCGTTTCCTGATTTAAGCGACAAACGCAAAGTCACCTACAGCGAGTGTATTTACACCCGTCAGCGTGACAATATCGACTGCGGCTGTAACACCAGTGCCATCAGAATCGAAGCTGAGTTTCCCGGTAGCAGTGTCAAACAGAAAAGCTGCTGTTGCAGAAGTCGCAACGAGCGCACCGCCTGTGGCGACAACCAATTCAGCTTTGTTAACACCACCGGCGAAGGTTACGGCTGTATTTCCACCTCCGTAGGTCGTAAAGCCAGTTGCCGCCAAGAGATCAGTATCCGAGAACTGCAGCTTGTCACTGGCCTGCTGAAAACCGCTAGTGATGGTTTGAAGCCCTTGCCCGAGCGTATTGGTGATAGTGACCACGTCTGCGGCAGTCAGCTTGGCGCCCAATACAACAGCTTGGGTAGCCGTGAGGCTCAGTGCATCGGTATTCGAGTCAATAGCGGTGATCTTGTCGACGTTTGTGGTCAATGCAGAGATTGCTGTTGCCAGAGCAGTCCCGGTATCAACAATATTGATCGCGTCCGCACCGTTGAGCTTTGCCACTGCAGCCAAGAACTGGGTTGTATCCAGAGTCTGCGTTGCGGCCCGAATGAAATCCACTTTAGTGTCTGCACCAAGAGTGGCGATACTAGCAGCGTCCAAAGAGTTATCAGTAACCGTAATGCTATCTGCGGTATTTAGCTTGGCCGAAGCCGCAGCGTATTGGGCCTTGTCTAAGATCTGAGTTGCGGCACGAATCGCATCAATTTTAGTATCCGCACCCAACGTCGCGATCTCAGCTGCCAGGAGAGTGCTGTCGTTAACAATAATGTTGTCATCGGTGGTCAACTTGGCGGAAGTGATCGTTGCAAGCTGAGCTTTGGTCAAGGTAATCGCAGCAGTATCGGTGGCGTTGATCGCGTCCACGACTGTCGCTTCAGCAGCGATAGCTACGATCGCTGCAGCAATTGCAGCGCCAGTGTCAGCGATAGTTACCGAATCCACCGAACGAAGTTTCGCTCCAGCAGCGACAAACTGTGCAGCTGTCAGGGATTGAGTGGCGGCACCAATTGTATCAACCTTAGAATCCACTCCCAAAAGAGCGATTTCCGATGAGGTCAGGCTATCGTCGATTACAGAAATGTTATCGGCGGTATTGAGCTTGACGGAAGCAGCAGCGTACTGAGCCTTGGTCAGCACCTGAGTCACCGAACGAATAGCATCAACCTTGGTATCTAAGCCCAAGGCTTCGATTTCAGCTGCCAAGAGAGTGGCGTCACTGACAAGAATATTGTCATCAGTGCTCAACTTGGCCGACGTAATCGTTGCAAGTTGGGCTTTAGTCAGAGTGATAACAGTCGTGTCGCTGGCGTCAATGCTGTCAATTTTGGCAATGTCAGTGACAATTGCAGACACAGCGCCCGCGATACTGGTGCCTGTGCCAATGATTTTTATGGTGTCAGCAACGTCAATGATGCTTTTCAATGTATCGAACTGGGCTGCAGTCAAACTGATCGGTGTTGTATCCTGAAACTTGGTCACAGTCGCCAATGGCACGCTGTTAGCAGCAATACCGCCACGGGAGAAAACAGCACTGTTCCCCGTGATCACAACGGTAATGTCACCTGTTGCAGTGCCCGCAAAAGACAGCTCATGAGCAACCGTCTCAGTGACAGTAAAAGTAGCTGGCGCAGTACCACCACCCCCAGTAGAAGGCGTAGCCACAACTACTGCAGCAGCGCCTTGGGCAGCCGGGTTATCCAGCGCAGTCGGGTTGGTCGCGGCGGAAGTCAGCAGGGTATTGGCGTTGTCGAGTAGGGTGCCGATGTTAGTTGTGCCGGAGACGCCGGCGACGAGTGCCTTGAGGTAAGTCGCAGCGTCGGTCACTTCAGCCGGGGCGGTAGTGATCAGCGCTGCAAGCTTGGTCAGCACTTGGGTGGCTGAGGCCAGCACCGCCGGGGTCTGAGCAGCGGTGGTGGCCGGGAGCAGCGAAATCACGGCCAGTGTGCTGGCCAGAGTATCGGCGTTAGCGGTAACAGAAGTCAGCACCTTGGCGGCCAAGGAGGTGTCATTCAAGCCTTTGGCGGCGAATGCCACACCAACGGTAGCCTTGTTATTGACCAGGGCCGTGTCGAGTTGACCCTGCGCCGAGGTGTTGGCCTTGGCGCCATTGATAACAGAAAGCGCAAACGAATCACGTGTCACTGCACCGCTTTGCAGCTGGGTAAGCCAGTACTGCGCACCGCTTGCGTCAGAAGCGCGGCCCAAAATATTGGTGTAGATTTTTTCGATGAACTGGACATTGGTCAGGGTCGCCGGAAAACTCGTCAGCCCTTCGGACTGCTGGGTCATCCAGTTTTTGGCAACTTGCGTGAGGGTCAGTTTGCCCGTAGTGATGTTATCGACCCAGTACGCCAAACCACCTGCATCCGGTGCACGGTTGAAAAATGTCGTATACAGCTCGGCCAGATCAGATTGCGTGCTCATGTACTACTCCTTGAGGGAACTGCGCATTAAAAATTGGTGCTACTGAATGTATTACGCCGTCTTTGTGTCAGTTCCACTGCTGGTGAAACCCAAAATATGGACGCAAAAACGATAGAGCTGTGTCTATGAGGCAAGGCAGGTCGCGCATTCAAGGCAAAAGCCTTGAAAACTGCTTTGATAGCCGCCGCCACAACTTATTCAAGTTCAAGTCGATGACAGCCAAAAATTTTGGCGAAGGTATTAGATGTTTCGGCTATCCCTGCGAAACCAAGTGGTTCAGACATCTGAACAGTCAGTGAATGGCTGATAATTCAAGATTCTGTTTAGTGTCTAGATAAACGTAAATAGACACGGTGACGACAAGCTAGCAACGCGCCATCATTTTGTCCATCAGACATTTATACCAATATGGCCTAGGGTCATGTCGTGCCGTTGAGGCACCGCCAGTTGGGTCTGACATGGGTAAGCAAGCGCATCTGATGTTAAGTCACCGGTCATGCAGGCCGCCTGACCGGCATCAATGAATCCTTATTCCTCGGTAGCCGCCTGGCAGCCGAGCAAGTCGTCGTCATCGATCGAGAATTTTTCCGACGCGCTGACTTGCTGATTTTTTACGATGCACTCGTCTTCGTCTTCATCAACCAGACGTACGTCCCACTTGCCAGCGGTTACACCGGTCAACGTCAGTGTCATCCCTGGTTTAAGCACTTTCTTGCCCAGGTGATCGTCACCCCAATCATCCTGGCTCGATGGTGCGAAATAAATCTCGTGGATTTCCCACGACGATTTGTTTTCGATGTTGATCGTTGCAGCAACAGCATGCGCAGCAAAAAGCGAGAGGCCAGCGGCGGCTAGAATTCTTTTCATAGGGAGTCTCGATGCAACGTGGGGATGATATTGAAAGGCCACAATGATTCCCGGCAACGAGGCCGTCAACTGCCATATGCAAATATTCAGAAATGATTCAAAGCGGTCAGACTGTCAGTTCAGAGCCCTCGACCCTTTTTAGCAGGCCCTTATCAGACATTTCCAGGTGCGGTGGTCCCGGATCGGAGAAATGCGTGGGAAATTTTCCGGTATCTGATTGTTTCCCGCTTTTTTATGCCAAGGCCTCGCAACTAGATGGCAAAAGTTGCACATCAATTAGCCAAGCTTAAAGCCAGGGAAAGTTAAATCGGTCTTGCCAATGTTTGCGCCGTTCGGCGCTTCGCACGCCGCTTGAATAATGCTGCGCTGCCTACCTTAGCCTATGACGACCAGTACACTGGCGTCCCGATAGAGGAACGTGTTTTTAATGCTTTAAGCGTTCCCCTCCAGGGCATGCGTCGGATAAGAATAATGGCGTGGCTATTGCTGTCTGCTGGTGGTGGTCTTGGAGCTGCCGCAAACACGCGTCGGCAAGCCGGTAAAAACCAAAGGCTTTTTCATACAGTAAATGCTCCGGGGAGCCACTCATGTTAGGCTTCGCACCCAAGATTCATGTCGCCACGCCCTTGTGCGGCCTGGCCAGGTTCGTTCTGAACGAAACCCCCAATTAAGAGTTGTACGCATGCTTGAAGTGGAAAACGTCTGTAAGGAGTTCAAGCTCTACAGCAGGCCTTGGCACCGGCTCAAAGAAATCGTTATGCGCCGTAGTTACCACCGCACCCATAAAGCGCTGGACAGCATTACATTCACGGTTGCCAGCGGCGAGACCCTGGGCATCCTGGGGCGCAACGGTGCAGGCAAATCCACTCTGCTGAAAATGCTCAACGGCGTGTTGCTGCCTGATTCCGGCCAGATCAAGATCACTGGTCGAGTCACCGGCCTGCTCGAGTTGGGGACCGGCTTCGACCCTAACCTCAGCGGATCCCAGAACATCATTGGCAACGGTTTGCTATTAGGCATGACACGCCAGCAAATCGAGGAACGCCGTGAGTCCATCGTTGAGTTTTCGGAACTGGGCGCGTTCATTCACGAGCCGATCCGCACTTACTCTTCCGGCATGAACATGCGCCTGGCGTTCTCCATTGCCATCCATGCAGACCCGGATACGTTTCTGATTGATGAAGCCTTGTCCGTCGGCGATGGCCACTTCCAGCAGAAGTGCATGAGGCGCATCAAGGAGTTTCGCGCCAAGGGCGGCTCGATCATTTTTGTTTCCCACGACCTGAACGCCGTGAAGATGATCTGCGACCGCGCCATTGTCTTGAGCGAAGGCAGAGTAGTTGCCGATGGTCATCCTGAGGATGCCGTGAACATCTACAACCAGTTACTGGGTGCCGACGACGACGATTACAGCGAGCGCCTGGAAATCGAGCAGAACGGCTATGGCTCACGCCAGGCAGCCATGGAAAGCGTGGTGTTCAAGGGGCTGAACTCGCAAAGCACCATCCTGGCCAATGGTGATACTGGCACTCTGGAAGTGACCATTTTCGCGCAGGTCGATCTGCCGGATGTTTCCCTGGGCATGATGATTCGTGACCGTTTCGGCCAAGACATCTTTGGTACCAACAGCCATTACCTTGGCCACGCGATCTCTATGCTTGCCGATGAACGCCGAACCTTGCGCTACCGCTTCCCGATGCGCCTGGCTCCCGGCAAGTACACCATTACCCTCGCTCTGCATGACGGAGCTGATCACACGATCAATTGCTATCACTGGCACGACAATGCCATCGGGTTTGAAGTGGCCGGTATCACAGGTACTTTCTTCGGCGGGATTTGTGACCTGGCGGCAACGCTGGAAGAAGTATCTGCACTCCCCCAGACCTCTGACGGAACTGTAAGTAATGCTAATACCCAATAATCCTGACCTCGACTTCCAGGAACTCAATCGACGAATCGAGGCAGAGGTTCAGCGTTATCGGCTGGACAATAAAGAGCGCCCGCTTCCTGCATTCGATCCAGCCCCGGCAGAGGTTTTTGACCGCCCCTACATCTGGATGGAGCTGATCCAGCTCGACGATGAAGCCTTGGTTCGCGCCGCCTACCCGACGTTACTGGGACGCAAGGCCGAGAAAACCGAGATTCAACAAGGCCTGCTTCAGTTGCGTTCCGGTTTCGACAAGTTCGAAGTCCTGGCTGAACTGCGTTACTCACCTGAAGGCATCGCCCACAATGCCGAAGTGCATGGTCTGCGCCGGGCACGCATGAAAAACGCCCTGCGCCGGATCCCGGTGGTGGGCAAACTGATACTCAGCGCCTATGGCATGGCGCTGACTGAATCGCGCAACCGCTATTACGTCGCGCGCATGGACTTGCTGACCCGGCAAAACCGACTGGTCAGCGACGGGCTGTTATCCCATAAAGATCTGGTACAGAACCAGTTCGACATTCAGCAGCAAAAAATCCAGGGCCAGCAACAGCAATTGCAGACACAGCAGCTGTATCTGCAGGAGTTGAACAAATACCTGAGAGACCAGCAAAGCGCTCTGCAAGAACACCACGAAGCCCAGCGCAAGCAGGCTGAAGAATTCAAGCGCCTGGAGTCCGAACTGTCTCAAGCCAGGAACGTACAGCAGGAAATGCGTGCGCGGCTTCAGCATCTTGAGCGTCAGCCACGCCAGGTTGCACTTGCGGCGCCGAATGACAGCTCTGTTGCCACTACAGCAGTGGCTGCTGCGCCACAACAGCATCAAAGCGCTGTGCCGGACAGCTTCTATCTGGCTTTCGAAAATCGCTTCCGTGGCGATGCCGAAACTATTCGCGAGCGTCAATCCTACTACCTGCCAATGCTTGACCAGATCAGGCCGCTCAACAGCGGATTGCCACTGGTGGATATCGGCTGTGGTCGGGGTGAATGGCTGCAGATGCTCCCGGAGCAGTTCCAGCGCATGGGTATCGACCTTAACTCGATGAACGTCGAAGCCTGTCATGCTCAAGGCCTGAATGCCGTGCAACAGGACGCCTTGATCTGGCTGGCCAATCAACCGGAAAACAGTGTGGCCGTGGTCACGGCTTTCCACGTGATTGAGCATTTGACCTTCGAACAACTCAACGTCCTGCTCGACGAATGCCAACGCGTACTGGCGCCCGGCGGCGTGGTGATCTTCGAAACCCCGAACCCGGAAAACCTGATCTCGGCGGCGACGCATTTCTACACCGACCCAACCCATCTACACCCGCTGCCGCCAGCTTTCACCGAGTTCCTGGTGGAGTTCAAAGGTTTCGAACAGGTCCAGATTCATCGCCTGAATCCGATCCCTCGCGAATACGCGCTGAATGAGGACAGCGAAGTCTCCCGCCGTTGTGACGCACTGTTCTATGGTCCTCAGGACTATGCCGTCACAGCCAGCAAGAGCGCGCTATGACCCCACTGCGTATCGATCAGTTCGCCCCCAGCGTTGCCGCTGGGGATGGCGTGACCAACGGATTGTTGTTCACCCGTAGCCTGCTCCGTGATCTGGGCTATGAATCGCAGATCTACAGTTTTTCGATTCCCGAACAACTGGTTGGCGACATTCTGCCAGCGCTTGCTTTTCATCCCTCGCAATGCGCGCTGCTGCTGTATCACCATTCCATGGGACACGACCACGGGCCGTGGCTGCTTGATCAGAAGTGCCCGAAGGCATTGGTTTACCACAACATCACGCCGCCGGAGTTTTTCCCGGAGCACAGTGGTTTGCGCCGTTATGCGCAATTAGGTCTGGAGCAACTCAAAGAGTGGCGTGAAGAGTTTGTCCACGCCATGGCCGACTCGCCACTCAATGAAAGCGAACTCAAGGCAGCAGGTTATCTGCGCAGCAAGACCCTGCCCTTGCTGGTGGACACTCGACGCCTCGATGGCCCATCCAGCTCGCCGGCGTTCATGGATCACCAGCCAGCAGGCAATCGCTACTACCTGGCGGTCGGCAGGCTGGCTGAAAACAAGCGTCAATACCTGTTGATCGAAGCGTTCTACCACCTGTTGCAGACCCAGAAAAACACCATTCAACCTCCGCAGCGGTTGATCCTGGTCGGCGGTACTACCAGCGAAGATTATGCCCGCGGTCTACGTCAGTATATTTTCCAGCTGGGCCTGCAGAACCAGGTATTACTGGTCGGTAAATGCTCGGAACCCGAACTGCGCTGGCTGTATCAAAACGCCCACCAGTATTGGTGCGCCAGCGCTCATGAAGGCTTCTGCATGCCACTGCTGGAAGCGAACTATGCATCGCTTCCAGTGGTCACACAGGCGCGGTCCAATATCCCCGACACTCTGGGCGAAGGCGGCTTGTTGCTGGACAGCGACGACCCGATCGACTTTGCTCTGACCAGTCATATCCTCAACACTGAACCTGGTCTGCGGGAAAAAATCATTGCCGCCGGCCAGCGTAACCTGCAGCGTTACGAACGGGAAAACCTGCGTTCGGCACTGGTGGAATGGCTTGGCACCCTTGAATTTCTACAGCCCCGTGATGGAGTAAAACCTGATGTCGCGTCTACTACTCACCGGAGCTAACGGTTTTGTTGGCAAGATACTGACCGGTCGCCTGCAACAAGCGGGTTTTCATGTCATTGCCTTGAGCGGCAATTCCGCGCCTGCTGACAGTGCTGCTGATGAGCATCTGGCGTGCGATATTCGCGATGCCGAGGCTCTGGCCCAGGCCGTCGCCCAGGCAAAATCCAAGTACATCGTGCACCTGGCGGCCATCTCGCATGTGCCGACCAGCTTTAAAGATCCGTTGCTGACCTGGCAAACCAACGTGATGGGCAGCATGAATCTGCTCGAAGCGATTCGTCTGCAAGCGCCTGATGCGTTTGTGCTGTTCCCAAGCTCTTCGGAAGTTTATGGCGCGGCCTTCAAATCGGCGGACAGCGTCGATGAAAGCACCCCACCGCAACCGCTGAACCCGTATGCGGCCAGCAAAGTGGCGGCAGAAGGCGCCTTTCGCGAGTACTTCCGTCAAGGTGTGAAAGGTGTCATCGCGCGCCCCTTCAACCACATCGGTGCAAAACAGAGCGCCGATTTTGTAACAGCCTCGTTTGCCCGTCAGATCGCCTTGATCGAAGCCGGACAACAAGCGCCAGTGCTCAAAGTCGGCAATCTGGATGCTATTCGCGATTTTCTCGATGTGCAGGACGTCTGCAGTGCCTACATCGAACTGCTCAAACTCGCGGACAAACCAGGTCATCCGGTATGCCTGAACATTGCCAGCGGCCACTCGCGCAAAATTCGTGAAGTACTCGATTTGCTGCTATCGCTCAGCACAATGAACATTGACGTCGAGCTGGACCCTGAACGTCTTCGTCCTTCGGACATTCCTGTGGCAACCGGCAACAGCGCGCTGTTGAAGCAAACCACTGGCTGGGAGCCAAAAATCGCGCTGGAAGACACGCTGCGCGAACTGCTGGATTACTGGCGCGAGCAAGTCAAGCTCAGCGTCTGAAACTCTTCCCATGCTGCCGGGCCTGCAAGCCCGCGCGGCAATGTGTCTATACAAGCCTGACTGGATCGAGAATAAGAAAAAATGGATATTGGCTTGGGCTGTACCGTCTGGGCGGCGGGCGAACGTGCAGGTCATCTTGACGGGATCGGTACGTACTCACGGGCACTGTGGCAAGGCATGAACGACCGGGTCCAGAACGGCGACATTGACATGCGCTTGAAACCTTATGCCTTCGGGCACGAACTACCCTCCATGCTGTGCGGCACGCCAAAACGCTTGGCGGCGCGCTTCCCGCTGCATAACCTGCTGGGCGGCGTGCTCAAACTGCCACTGCCCAATTCCCGTTCAATCCGCCGGGATGTTCAGCTGTTCCATGCCACGGATCACCACATCCCGCGCATTGCCGGCCTGCCGACAGTCGCCACGGTCATGGACATCATCCCAATGCTGCACCCGGAATGGATGAAAGACGAGCTGCGCAGCCTGAATAACTGGCTGTTCAACAGCAGTATTCGCAAGGCCGATCACCTCATCACTATTTCCGAACATAGCAAGCGCGACATGGTTGATCACCTGGGCATCAAGCCTGAGCGCATCAGCGTGACGCCGCTGGGTGTCGACCCGGTGTATTTCGAGCGCATAGACGCCCCTCAGCGGGATGCAGTGCTGCAAAAACACGGCATCACGCCCGGTTTTTTCCTGTTTGTCGGCACCTTGCAGCCACGCAAGAACCTGCCTCGCATTCTTGAAGCTTTCGAGCAACTGCCTGCCGCCACACGCCAAGCGCATCAACTGATCATCGTCGGCCGCGATGGGTGGAATAACCAAGATTTACTGCCGAAACTGCAGGCCCTTGAGCAACGTGGCGAAGGCCGCTGGCTCAGTTACCTGCCGCAAAGCGACGTCATGGCCCTGCTGCAAAGTGCCGCCGCTTTGATGTTCCCTTCGCTGTATGAGGGTTTTGGCTTGCCGGTTATCGAAGCGTTCGCCGCACAATGCCCGGTGATCGCCTCTAATACCACCTCGTTGCCGGAAGTAACCGGCGACGCAGCATGGACCGTGGACCCTTATGACGTGGACAGCATCAGCGCGGCGATGGGCGATGTGCTCACCAAAGATCTGGTGCGCCTGCAAAAAATCGGCCTCGGCCTGGCCCGCGCCCGGCAGTACACCTGGGACGAATGCGCCCGGCAGACGCTGAATATCTATCAAAAAGTGGTGGGGCAGGCATGCAGCTAGTAGACGCAGCAAGCCTATGTCGTGATCGAGGTTCTACCCCATCCACTGGTTAGCAAATCCCCGCCTTTATCCCTATACGAAATATGAAGCGCGACAATCAGGACACGTTTTTCCATGTCAGAAGTAAAACCTCGTTCCATTCACTATCCATACATCGATGGACTGCGTGCCATTGCCGTCATCTCGGTCATTCTGTATCACCTCAAGGAAAGCTATCTTCCGGGAGGTTTTTCCGGCGTTGACGTATTTTTCGTAATTTCCGGATTTGTCGTTTCGCTTTCGATGGCCAACTTCGAGGGGCGAAATTTTTTCACGTTCGTCACCACGTTTTATGCGCGCCGAATGCGGCGCATTCTTCCCGCATTGTTGTTCTGCGTATTAGTGACCGCCCTTGCTTCCGCGCTCTTCATTCCCGGCTCCTGGTTGAGCGATACCAACCAAAAAACAGGACTTTTTGCGTTGGTCGGCCTGAGCAATTTTATTCTGGCCGCTACCGGTAACGACTATTTTTCCCCGAAGACCGACTTCAACCCTTTTACCCACACATGGTCGCTGGGGGTTGAAGAGCAGTTCTATTTCGTTTTCCCGATCCTGTTTTTTGTCTGGGTTGCATTTCGCCAAGTGCGTTGGTTGTCGACCGCACTCTTCGTGGTTGGTCTCTGTACTTCATTGGGGTGGGCTTTACACAATTCGGCAGGCCGGGAAACCGAGATGTTCTACATGCTGGCGCCCCGCTTTTGGGAGTTGGCGGCCGGGGTGCTCTGCTATCAAGCCATGGCACGATTCGAAACCATCCACTCCCCGCGCCCGGCTACAGCCCTTTCCAGTGCCGGGGTACTGTTGGGTATTGGGTTGATGGGCTACGGCATGTGGGTATCGGTGCCTCAACAGTTCCCATTTCCGGGCGCTGTGCTTCCTGTCATAGGCCTGCTGTGCGTCATCCTGTGTGGTCACGGCCGCACAGGAGGCGGGCTAATAGCTGTGCTAAGTCACCGCTTGCCGGTGTCTATCGGCAAAATTTCTTACTCTTTATACCTGTGGCACTGGCCGGTTTTTGTCCTGTTTCGCTGGACCCTCGGCTTGCAGACGATCCCAACGCAACTGGCCGCTCTGGCGCTGTGCATCGCCTTGGCGGTGTTCTCCTATCGCATGATTGAGGTGCCGTTACGCCGTGGCGGTTTGCTTGGCAAAGTGCCCAATATTGGGGTGATGGCGCTGGGTTCATTGGTGTTGGCCGGCACCTGGCAGCTTTACCAGACCACAACCAACCTGCAGCCACGCCTGACACTGAGTACCGTTTCCCAACATCCGATGGATTGGTATCCCTACGGCCGCGAAAGTAGCGAGGCGTCACCTGCCTGCGTCGCGTCACCCAAAGCGGAGATAGTCGCAGGCAATTTGATGCTGGTGTACACCCGAGGTGGGTGCGACAAACCCGTTGACTGGAACTTCAAGCTGTTTGTAGTGGGCGACTCCCACGCCATGGCTTACGTACCGATGCTGACGCAACTGGTCATGGACACAGGCGTTCAGGTTTACCTGTACAACAACGGTGGCTGTCCCTTCCTGAGCTTTCAGGTCATTCGCGAAAGCGAGCAATGCCGATTGAATAGCCTGGCGGCATTAGGCGATATCGCCCAGCGAGCACAGTCCACCGATGTGCTATTCATGCCATCACTGCGACTGGCTCGATTCGCCGATCAATTCGCGCATTTCCCGCGCAGCAAGACGATGAATGAGATGTTCGGCGAACAGGCTGTCGCCGGGCGCGCAGCGCTTGAGGCTCAGGCCCCGATTGTTTTGGCTCCGGTAGTGGCCAAAGGTATGCATTTGGTCTTCGAGGCACCCAAGCCAATATTTGAAATCACGCCATTTCGCTGCTCGGACTGGTTTGATCGGGATAACCCGGACTGCAGCTACGGCCACGCCGTACCAAGGGAAATTCTGGAGCAGTACCGTCAACCCGTCACACTTCTCATGGACCGATTAGTGACAAAAATACCGGACCTCAGCGTCTGGGACCCGTTTCCGATCCTGTGTCCGGGCGCTCAGTGCAGGACTCAACAGGACAGCAGGCCATTGTTCTTCGACGCCGACCATGTGAGTGGTTACGGCAACATGGTGCTGGTGCCCGATTTCAGGCGATTCATCACCGATCTGAAACAGGTGCCTGCACGCTCTTGAAGCTGCTCGCTTTGCAACCATCGAACACCGGCTTGACCTGTTCGATGACGTGCTGCGTGTACACCGTGCGCGAGGCTGCA
>Ga0247814_10001427_pt1 | contig 14093 bp, 10 predicted proteins | sample UWRJL179409R1_FD_179947 | JGI IMG/M metagenome (GOLD analysis project Ga0247814, IMG submission 179947) | Plant litter microbial communities from Arlington Agricultural Research Station in Wisconsin, United States - UWRJ-L179-409R-1 | ecosystem: Environmental > Terrestrial > Plant litter >...
CAGAAATCGCTACTGCTGCAGGCCCCGATCTTATGGATATCAATTATGGTTGTCCAGTAAAACAAGTTGCCTGCAGAGGAGCAGGGTCTGCTTTACTTCAGGATATAGATAAAATGGTCAAGATGACCGATGCTGTTGTTAAAGCAACACACTTACCCGTTACCGTGAAGACCCGATTGGGATGGGATGATACCACCAAAAACGTTGAGGAAGTAGCTGAAAGACTGCAGGATATTGGAATTCAGGCCTTAACAATACATGGTAGAACCAGAGCCCAGCTGTATAAAGGTCAGGCTGATTGGACCCTTATTCGTGAAATTAAGAGAAACCCTCGCATTAAGATTCCAATTTTTGGAAATGGTGACGTGGACAGTATACAAAAAGCGGCAGACTGGAGATTAGAGTTTGAAGTTGATGGTATAATGATAGGTCGCGCAGCCATTGGCTATCCTTGGATATTTAGAGAAATCAAGCATTTTTTTAATACCGGAGAGATTTTACCTGGACCAACTATTACAGAAAGGGTATCAGTTTGTCGTACTCATTTCGAAAAATCAATAGCCTGGAAAGGACCTCGTGTAGGTATATTTGAAATGAGACGTCACTATGCAAACTATTTTAAAGGCATTCCAGATTTTAAAAATTATAGAATGCAATTGGTAAAAGAAGATAATATTGAAACTATTCATGCTATATTGGATGAAATAGCAGATAAATACTCAGAACTATGGTTACAGCTATAACCCAAGGAGTTAAAATTACAGTGGAAACGGGATATGAAGATGAACAATCTAACCCGGTTAATGATCACTTTATGTTCGCGTATCGCATAAGCATAGAAAATCTTTCTGACTATGCAGTTCAACTAAAAAGAAGGCAGTGGTTTATATTTGACTCTTGTGGTATTCAGCGGGAAGTTGAAGGAGAAGGGGTAGTGGGTGTTCAACCTATTATACAGCCTGGTGAAGCTTATTCTTATATTTCAGGCTGTCAGCTTTCAACTGAAATTGGTAGTATGAGTGGAAACTATTTGATGAGCCGTTTGGCAGACCAACTTGACTTTACTGTAGATATTCCAGAATTCGAATTAATAGTTCCCTATCGCTTAAATTAACTCCTATTTCTACCGAAAAGAATAGAAACATAGTAAATAAGATTGGTCATAGCACCCAATGCTGAGACTACATAAGTCATAGCAGCCCACCAAAGTGCATCCTTTGCTTGGGCATGTTCTTCTGGAGTATATAGTACCATTCTATTGTTTTTAAGCCATATAAGAGCCCGTCTGCTGGCATCAAATTCTACAGGTAGAGTTATAATACTAAAAAGCGTTATGATAGCAAGGCCAGAAACTCCAATAGTTAGTACGAAAGGGTTAAAAGTAAATGCAATCATAAATACACCAATTATTAATACCCATTGTAATAAATTAGATGTTAAGCTAACAAGAGGCACCATACTAGTTCTTAGATTTAACCAGCTGTATGATTTTGTTTGTTGTACAGCATGACCACACTCGTGAGCTGCAACTGCTGCTGCTGCAACACTTCTGCCATAATAGACATCAGTACTTAAATTTATTGTTTTTTGATCAGGATTATAATGATCTGAAAGCTGCCCTTCAGTGCTCATTACTTTTACATCAAATATTCCGTAATCATTCAGCATTTTCTCTGCAACCTCTTTACCTGAAAACCCAGAGTTCAACTGTACTTCCGCATATTTTGAAAATTTACTTCTAAATCGCCATTGCACAAACATGCTTAGTAGTAGAACCGGGATCAGTAATATCAAATAGATTCCCATTATCGTAAGTGTATGTTTTCCATTGTACTAAAAACAAAAAGCATTCCTTTATTTACTGCAACAAAATACATTATTATCTATTTCTGAAGAATATAAGATTGTTAAGAAGAAGGATGCAGTGTTTAACCAGATTGAAGTTATATTTTATTCAGAATTAGTAAAATATCGGTGGTAGTAAGTTTTAAGTCACTTCTTGAATTTGTTAAACCTATACCATTAAAGCTATTCAACCGCATTAATTGTACTTAATATGCTTCACAAGTGATTTGAAACTGTTCATTTATACCGAGAGAACAGCTAAATTCTATTTGGAGTATAAAACATTAATGTCGATTTTTGCTAAAAATTTAGCAATGGAAGTTACAATTATAGGAGTATTGATAATTATATTAGTATCGTTTGTGCTATTTAAACTTATCAATTCTCTTAAGAATGATAAGTCAGTACTTCAGGATGAGTTAAACGATTTGCGTTTAAACTATATGATAGAAAGAGAAAAAGTAATTAAGGCTCAGGAAACGCTAATTGCTCAACGAGATAAGCATGTCCAGCAGGAAAATTACATTAATGAGTTGCAGCAAAGATTCAAAGTGGAGTTCGAGAACATAGCTAATAGGGTACTTGAAGACAAATCTGCTCGATTCACTGCACAAAATAGAGCAAATCTTGATTTGATCATTAATCCATTAAAAGAAAATATAAAAGCCTTTGAAGAAAAAGTTGAAAAAGTATACAAAACAGAATCTGATGAGCGTAATGTTTTAAAGGGCGTTATTACCCAGTTGATGGACCAAAGCAAGCTGATAAGTGAAGAAGCTGGTAATTTAACACGAGCGCTAAAAGGAGATAGTAAGAAACAAGGTAATTGGGGAGAATTAATTTTAGAGCGAATTCTAGAGCGTTCAGGCTTAGTTAAAGACCGGGAATATCGGTTACAAGTTAGTCTAAGTAACACGGATGGCAACAAACTTCAACCAGATGTTATCCTTGACCTTCCAGATGATAAACACATAGTTATTGATGCAAAAGTATCTCTTTTAGCTTATGAGAGACTATTAGGGGCGGAAAATGAGGTCGATAGAGATATATTCATCAAGCAACATCTTTTGTCTATAAAGACTCATATTCAAGGGTTATCAGGAAAAAATTATCATGAGCTATATCAAATAAATTCCCCTGATTTTGTGCTACTATTTATGCCAATTGAGTCTTCATTTGGTATAGCGGTTCAACAAGATGCTGAATTATTTAACTATGCCTGGGATAGGAAGGTGGTAATTGTTAGCCCTTCAACCTTACTTGCAACGCTCAGAACAGTTGCAAGCATCTGGAAACAAGAAAGACAAAACAGGAACGTTCTTGAAATTGCACGCTTAAGCGGCAGTATGTACGACAAATTTGTAGGCTTTCTTAATGACATGGAAAGTATAGGCAAGAATATCAGACAGAGTCAGGATGCCTATGATAAAGCATTAAATAAGCTAAGTACAGGCGCTGGAAACCTATCTAGCACATCAGAAAAAATAAGAAAACTTGGTGCAAAGGCAACAAAACTAATTGACACCAAGTTTCTTGATCTTAACAATGAGATCGAATAGTTTATCCTTTAAAAGCAGTCCATCCCTGAGCAGTGATGGTATGAACTACATTAGATTTTGATATCATTTTGCAACCTGAATTCTTATCAGTTATGTGACCAATTACACTAATATCTACGTCATTTTTAAGCTTTGAATAATCAGATTGTTTAATGGTAAATAACAATTCATAATCTTCTCCACCACTTAAGGCACACACAGTTGGATCTAATCCAAGTTCTCTGGCAGTTTCATAGGTAACCGGATCAATTGGTATTTTCTCTTCATAGAGGTTACAGCCTTTGTCGGACTGTTCGCAGATGTGCAAGATTTCTGAAGCTAAACCATCAGATACATCTATCATTGAAGTAGGTTTTATTTCTAATTGAGCCAGAAGATCAACAATATCACGTCTTCCTTCAGGCTTTAACTGTCTTTCAATAATATAATCTTTACCCTCCAGATCAGGCTGTATCTCTGGATTTTCTAAATAAACTAACTTTTCCCTTTCCAATATTTGAAGGCCAACATAGGCACCACCTAGATCACCAGAAACACAAAGAAGGTCTCCTTCTTCAGCTCCATTTCTATAGGTAACATCTTTTTTATCTGCATATCCAATACTCGTTACGCTAATAATTAAACCTTGTTTGCTGGAAGAAGTATCGCCCCCAATTAAATCAATATTGAATTTATTGCATGCTAATTCTATACCCTTGTAAATTTCTTCAACAGCTTCCAGTGGAAATTTGCTCGATAAGCCTATAGAAACTGTAATCTGAGTAGCAATACCATTCATTGCATAAATATCGCTTAGATTGACTTGAACGGCCTTATAACCCAAATGCATTAAGGGTACATAAGCCAGATCAAAATGAATTCCCTCAAGTAACAAATCAGTTGATACCAAAACCTCTTTATCGCCAAAATTAAGAACAGCAGCATCATCACCAATCCCTTTAACACTGCTCTCATGCCGGATTTTAAAGTTATTTGTGAGGTGCTTAATTAATCCAAACTCTCCAAGTTCTGCTATATCTGTACGTTCCTTATTTTCAAACATTTTTAATCTTTCTAATTCTTTAATATAAACCGACCTATAATCCCAATTCTGCAGATATTTGTAACATCCTCTCTATTGGCTTTCTTGCTTCTGAAATAATATGAGCCGGAACTGTGACTTCAGGGCTTTCATTTTTTAAGCACAGGTATAATTTTTCAAGTGTGTTTCTCTTCATGTAAGGACAGTCATTGCAAGCACAGTTGTTATTAGGCGGTGCCGGAATGAAAGTTTTGCCTGGATTTTCCTTCTCCATCTGATGAATAATACCACTTTCAGTAGCTACGATAAATTCTGTTGCCTCACTATTCATGGTATATTTTAGTAGTCCGGTTGTCGAACCAATGTAATCGGCCATTTGTAAAACACTTTCTTCACACTCTGGATGTGCTATGAACTTCGCACCTGGATGACGCTCTTTTAACTTCGTTATCTTTTCTCTGGAAAAGATTTCATGAACCATACAGGCACCATTCCATAAAACCAGATCTCTACCAGTTTTCTTGGCAACCCAGGCTCCCAAATTCTTGTCTGGACCAAATATGATCTTCTGATCTCTTGGTAAGCTTTCCACTATCTGTACTGCATTCGTAGAGGTACAGACAATGTCACTCAATGCTTTTAATTCAGCGGTGCAATTCACATAAGTGATGACCAAATGATCAGGATATTTCTCTTTAAATTTTCTAAACAGGTGAGGTGGACAACTGTCAGCCAAGGAACAACCTGCTTTCACGTCTGGCAAAAGAACTTTTTTACTGGGAGACAATATTTTGGCTGTTTCTGCCATAAAATGCACTCCAGCGAAAACAATCACGTCTGCTTCCGTTTTTGCAGCTTCTTGAGAAAGTCCCAAACTATCTCCAATATAATCCGCAATATCTTGAATATCAGGTTCTTGGTAATAATGAGCTAGAATAATAGCATTTTTCTCTTTTTTTAGCTTCTCAATTTCTTCAAAGAGGTCTAGAGTTGGATCAATTTTTTCATCAATAAATCCTTTTCTGTTTAATTCTTCTAAAGTATCCAGTTCCATTAGTTTCATTGTTTTCTCGGCTGTTGAGGTTTTGTAAAGGTAATCGCTTTCAACAGATCAATAATTAATAATTACTTTATCTAAATAGATTTCTATTGTTTATTAGTGTGTTGGTAATGTTTGTAAGTATTGATTTCTGGTAGTAGAATATGACTTGTTAATCTTTTATCCACATTTATATTGATTTTTAAATTGAAATTAAGACTGATATTCAGCGAAATATTATTTAACATAAATACTTATCAATAGACATTTGTTCATTGTTAACAGTTGTGTAAAACGTTAATAACGTATGCAAAGTTGCTTAAAAATAAGTTAAAATATTGTGCTCGATTATCATTTTAGCGTAGCTTTAAACATTGTAAAGTATTTACTCTATTTATTTAGACATTAAACTAACACTTGTTTGGGAGTTGTTAACATATTGTCATTACTAACGGTAATTAATGAGAAAAGTTGATTTTTTGGTCATAGGGTCCGGTATAGCTGGTTTAAGTTTTGCTTTGAAGGCCGCGCAGCATGGTAAGGTTTTAATCGTTACTAAATCAAATGAGGATGAATCTAACACAAAATATGCGCAAGGTGGAGTAGCCGTAGTTGTTGATAAAGATGATTCTTTTGAGAAACATATTGAAGATACCCTTAACGCGGGAGATGGATTATGTGATAAACAGATCGTGGAAATTGTTGTAACTGAGGGACCTCAGCGTATACAGGAGATTATAGACTATGGGATAAACTTCGATAAGAACCAAACTGGCGTATATGATTTAGCCAAGGAGGGAGGTCATTCGGAGAATCGTGTATTACACTATAAGGATGTAACAGGGTACGAGATCGAGAGTGTGCTCCTTAAGCAAATTCATGAGAACGATAACATAGAGATATTAACACATTACTTTTGTCTGGAGTTAATTACACAGCATCATCTGGGTATGCATGTTGATAAGAGTACCAAAGATATTAACTGTTATGGTATATATGCCTTTAACACAGAGCTTAACGATGTTGAAAAGATTTTAGCAAATGTGACTATCCTTGCATCAGGTGGTGCGGGACATATCTATTCTAGTACCACAAACCCTGTAATTGCGACAGGTGACGGAATGGCAATGGTATACCGGGCCAAGGGAAAGTTGCGAAACATGGAGTTTATACAGTTCCATCCAACTGCCCTTTATCATCCTGGAGAGTATCCGGCTTTTCTAATTTCGGAAGCTGTTCGAGGTTTTGGAGGTGTACTACGTAGGAAAAACGGGGAGGAATTTATGTACGAATATGACAAGCGCGGCTCTTTGGCACCTCGTGATATCGTAGCGAGGGCGATTGATTCAGAGATGAAGAAATCTGGAGAAGACTTCGTTTACTTAGATATCCGAAACAGAAAGAAAGCCGATATTTTAAGCCATTTTCCTAATATATATGCTAAATGTTTATCAATAGGGATAGATATGACTAAAGATCTTATTCCAGTTACTCCAGCTGCCCATTACATGTGTGGTGGTATACTCGTTGATGCTTATGGCAAGTCTTCTATTAACAACTTGTATGCGTGCGGGGAGTGCTCGTCAACAGGGCTGCATGGTGCGAATAGATTAGCATCTAATTCACTTTTGGAAGCACCAGTATTCGCACATCGTATTTATTTGAATGCAATTGAAGCTTTTCACAATAGTGTTATTCCGGAAAATATACCCGAGTGGGACGCCCATGGCGTAACGCAATCAAATGAAGACATTTTAGTTACCCATAATCTTCGCGAGACACAGAAATTAATGAGTGATTACGTTGGCATTGTGCGTTCTGATTTTAGATTAGAAAGAGCTATGCGCAGATTATATTTATTACACCAGGAAACCGAAGAATTCTATAAGATGAACAAAGTATCAGTTAAGCTATGTGAATTAAGAAACATTATTCAGGTGGCCTTTATAGTAATTAAATCAGCCATGGCAAGGAAAGAGAGTAGGGGGTTGCACTATACTACCGATTATCCACAACATCAAACTAATTTACAAGACACCGTTTTCTAATATGGCTATCATTCTACCGGTAAAAGGTATTCATCCCAAATGGGGTTCAAATTGTTTTATAGCGCCTAATGCAACTATTGTTGGGACTGTTAAAATGGGGGACAATTGTTCCGTTTGGTTTAATGCAGTCATTAGAGCTGATGTAAATGACATCACTATCGGAAATAACACAAATATCCAGGATGGTGCTGTTATTCATGCAACTTATTTGAAAGCTGCTACAATGATAGGAAATGGTGTTTCTATTGGACATAATGCGATAGTTCATGGCTGTATACTTAAAAACAATGTCTTAGTCGGGATGGGGGCTATTGTGATGGACAATGCTGTTGTAGAAGAATACACTATAATTGCTGCAGGTTCTGTAGTATTGGAAAATACGATTTGTGAAAGTGGCTTTATCTATGCAGGTACTCCTGCAAAAAAAATAAAACCCATTACTGATGAGCAACGGGCTTTATTAAATAAGCTTCCAGACAATTATATTATGTATGCCGACTGGTTTAGATAACTAATTTTCTTTTGGAATTGTTACAGTAGCATTTCGCTCCCAATTAGCTCGAATGGACATTTCCATAGGTTCATTCCAAACACGCTCTGGCTGTAATCTTTTAAACACGTTTCCAGTATCCCAGATACCGTTTTTATTGTTATCATAAGTTATTCGAAAGAAATATTTACCCGCTTTATAATTTCTAAATGTGATTGTTGTATCGCTAGTAATTATCGTTGTATTTATACTTGCAGCGTTTTCATTCAGAACATCAAGTATATAGCTTTTATTTTTTTCTGGAACAACAATCTTTGCTATTAACGTACCATAATCTTCCTTACTTGCCAAAGTGAAGTTTTGCTTAAACTCCTTATTTTTTGTATTAAAGATTGCAGTAAATGCTCCGGCTGCATAAGTTACATCATAAGCTCGCTTTACCTTCCAGGGATAACGAACATAAAATGAGAGAAAGTCAATACTATCTTTAACAACAGTAAAATTTGTTACCTCTACAGAGTCTTCAAGAATAGTAATTTTACTTTTATCCACGCTATCAACCGGAAAATTGAATGTTAATTTTAAAGGCTTATTTGGATTAAGTGAAGGTCCTTCCAGGTTTCCTGCTGCTGTCAATACGCGAGTATAAGTTTCTTTTTTACCTCTTGTAATGGTAGTGGTTTGCAGTAATTTTCCATCGTCTTTAATACTGATCTTAGTGGAGTCAAAACTTAAATCTCTCAGCCAGATTTTTAATGAATCTTGGTATTTACTAAACTTTATTCTCTTGCTTACATCAAGTGCTGGTGGTTCTAAAACAATAACCTCAGGCTTTTTAAGCTTCTGATTAAATACAAATGAAATCGAACCGTCCTTTTCCAATTTTCTATCCAAGATCCTAAAATTTATTGCGTCTTCTTTGAAAAGTTCAATATTAGCACTATCAATGTTTTTAGTTAACACAACAGAATCTTTTATAAATCCTATTTCATCTGTAGGTTGTTGATATACCTTATCTCCATTAGTTTCTTTAAGAGCATAGATCCTATAGGTATCCTTCCTTAAATTATTTAGTGCATAGTTGCCATTACTATCAGTACGCGTATAGATTGAAGGTTTACCTTTTCCAAAAAGCGTGTCTCTATTTAATGGTAAAATAAAAGCAATCGCGTCAAGCTCTGGTTTGCCCGTCTTTGTATTTGTAACTCTCCCTTTAATACTTAATGAATCAAGATTTGGTCCGGTTGCGAAAACATAAGTTAGGTTCTTAATAGCATTTCCCTCATTAATGTCGGCTATAGCTTTCCCAAAATTCAGCGTGTAGGTTGTATTTTTTTCAAGGGTGTCAGTAAAGGTTATTTCTAATCTTTTCTGTTTGACTTTAAGTGTAGGGGCAATTGTTAGCTCTGGTGAAATAGAAAATTCTTTTACTTCATTTTCAATCTTGAAATACTCATCAAATTCTATTACGATTTTTTTTGCATTGAAATTAGTTGTTAAATTTTTCGGAACCATACTTATAATCTCCGGTGCCTTGTCGTCTCTAGGGCCTCCTTGTGGAGTTTGTATACTTGCGCAGCCAAAAACTATTAGAATTAGCACCAGTAGGGTTGCTGGATAGACACTGCTAAACCGAATCTCATATTTAATCATTTAAATGCGTTTTATGGGCTTTTATATTGTTTTGAATATAACCGATCAAATAAAAATTTAAAGGGCTTAAATCGTCTAATTTAAAGTAGCTTAGATTTGTTATAAAATATATGTTAAGTAACTGAAAATCAGTAATTTATTGTCTATCTCGTAATGTGTACCATCAAAACTGAGATGTCAGACGGTGAAACTCCTGAAATTCTTGAAGCCTGACCCAAAGTTCTAGGTTTTATTCTTAGTAACTTTTCTCTAGCTTCTTTCGATAAAGAAGTTAATGAACTGTAATCGAAATCAGATTGGATATTCTTATCCTCCATTTTCTGCATCTTATTAACTATCTCTAATTCCTTTTCAAAATAACTTTCATATTTAATCTTAATCTCAGCTTGTTCAATAGTCTCTTGGTCGAACTCTTCTAGAAATAAATTAAAAGGTTCGTTAACAGTTCTTATATCATCAATTCCAACTTGAGGGCGACTTAATAAACTAAATATTTTAACATTCTGATTTAAAGGTGTCGTTCCTAATGATGATAGCATTGCATTTGCTCCTTCCATATCTATGCCTTGTTTGCGACTGTATCCAACGATAGCATCAGAATTTGAAACTTTCCTATCAACTTTTTCTAAACGTTCGTCACTTATAAGACCAAGTTTATGGCCAATAGGAGATAGTCTTATATCTGCATTGTCTTGTCGTAGCAATAGTCTATGCTCAGCCCTAGATGTAAACATCCTATATGGTTCCTCTGTTCCTTTTGTGACAAGGTCATCAATCAACACTCCAATATAGGATTCGGAGCGTTTCATAATTAGCTCTTCCTTATGGTGTACTTTTTGATGCGCATTTATTCCAGCGATAAAACCTTGACTAGCGGCTTCCTCATAACCTGTAGTTCCGTTAATTTGTCCAGCGAAATAAAGATTTGAAATTAATTTCGTTTCTAATGTCAAGTTAAGCTGGGTAGGGGGGAAGTAGTCATATTCTATTGCATACCCCGGTCTAAACATTTTAGCATTTTCAAACCCAGGAATCTGAATTAATGCTTTGTATTGAACATCCTCTGGTAAGGATGTAGAAAAACCATTTACATATATTTCGCAAGTATTCCACCCTTCCGGTTCTACAAAAATTTGATGGCGTTCCCGTTCTGCAAAACGATTAATTTTATCTTCTATTGAAGGACAATATCTGGGGCCTAATCCTTTTATTCTGCCTGTAAACATTGGAGATTTTTCAAATCCCTCCTTAAGCGTTTCATGAACATTTGGATTAGTATAAGTAATCCAACAGCATCTTTGCTCTTTAGAAACGTTTACATCTGTATAAGAAAATCTTCCAGGGTTTTCATCTCCCCATTGTTCTTCCATTAAAGAATAATTTAAAGATCTTCCATCAACACGAGGCGGAGTTCCTGTCTTCATTCGCCCAGCTTCAAAACCAATAGACGTTAGTTGTTCAGTAATTCCAGTTGCTGCCTTTTCACCTGTTCTACCCCCACCAAATTTTTTCTCTCCAATATGGATTAAACCATTTAAGAAAGTGCCATTAGTTAGTACAACTGATTTGGCTTTAATCGCTACTCCAATGGATGTTTTAACTCCCCTAACTTGATTATCTTCAATTATTAGGCTACTTACCATATCTTGCCAAAAGTCGACATTTGGCGTTCTTTCCAATGCCAGTCTCCACTCTTCAGCAAATCTCTTTCTATCATTTTGTGATCTGGGACTCCACATTGCAGGACCTTTAGAAAGATTAAGCATTCTAAATTGAAGTGTTGTCTTGTCCGATATGATTCCTGAATATCCACCCATGGCGTCAATTTCCCGAACAATTTGTCCTTTGGCAACTCCGCCCATTGCGGGATTGCAACTCATTTGTGCAATAGTTTCCATGTTCATAGTAACCAAAAGTACTGAAGACCCCAGGTTGGCAGCGGCAGCAGCAGCTTCACAACCTGCATGCCCGGCACCCACTACTATCACATCATATTCTTTAAACATAGCTCGTTGATTTTGTGTTTCACGTGGAACGCATTAGGAGCGTTCCACGTGAAACATCTTATTTAGGATGTTAATTCAGATAATTCTAACCACCGACTTGACACGGTGTCTAATTGCTTCTTTAGAGCTTCAATGGAGTCACTTGCGTCCTGAATCTTTTGATAATCTTTACTATCTATTAACAATAAATCCTTATTTAAAGAAGCAATCTTTAATTCTAGGTCTTGGATAGTTGCTTCGGAATCATCCAGTTCTTTTTGTTCTTTATAAGAAAGCTTCTTTGAAATAGGCTTTTCTTGAACGGCTTTCGCTTCTTTTACAGCAGGCTTTTCTTTTGCTAAATCCAGACTATTTCTGTGTTCAGAATAATTTCCATTATAAATAGTAACTACACCATTGCCCTCCATAATAAACAACTGTTCGCTCATCTTATCCAACAAATATCTATCATGTGATACAAGGATTAGTACACCTGGGAAATTTTCCAGAAACTCTTCCAATACGTTTAAGGTATCAATATCAAGATCATTCGTGGGCTCATCTAGAATTAAAAAGTTTGGATTTTGCATTAAGACCTTCATCAAATGCAGGCGCTTTTTTTCACCACCGCTAAGTTTTTCAACCATACCATGCTGCTTCTTTGGAGGGAAAAGAAACAGGGTCAATAACTGTGAAGCAGTAATCATCGATCCATCCGCCATCTTGATATATTCGGCATCTGATTTCACGATATCAATAACACGTTCCTTCTCATTAAACGCAAGGCCTCCTTGTTTATAATATCCATAAACAGTAGTTTCACCTGTGCCTACCTGACCCTTTTCAGGAGATAAATTGCCCGTGATGATATTTAGTAGAGTAGATTTTCCTGTTCCATTCTTTCCAGCAAGACCAATTCGGTCCGCTCGCTTAAAAGTATAACTGAAATCAGATATAATATTTTTTTCTCCAAACGTTTGTCCGATATGGTCCAATTCAAGAATCTTACCACCCTGACGCGCCATTTTCATATTTAAATTAATGGTCTGATTATCAGAACGTTGTTTAGTTTTTTCGTCTAGATCGTAATAAGCATTAATCCTTGATTGTGACTTGGTACCGCGCGCTTGAGGCATCCTGCGCATCCATTCAAGTTCCTTCTTGAGTAAGTTTTTATTTTTTTGAAAGGTACTTTCATCTGCAGCTTCACGCTCAGACTTTTTCTCTAAGAAGTAAGCATAGTTTCCATCATAATTATACATTTTACCTCTATCTAATTCAACAATTGTATTACATACATTGTCCAAGAAATAGCGATCATGAGTAACCAACAAGATGGTTTTATTACCCGAAGTAAGCAAACTTTCTAACCATTCAATAGTATCAATATCCAAGTGATTTGTAGGTTCATCCAAAACATAGATATCCGGATCCTCTATCAAAAGCTTAGCCAGCGCTAACCTTTTCTTTTGCCCTCCAGAAAGCGTAGAAATCTGTTGTTGTAGATGCGTAATGCCCATGCGACTAAGAATAGTCTTAATTTCATGCTCATATTCCCAAGCATTATGTTCGCTTAGTTCTTCATACAAACGATTAAGCTTTTTCTCATCAGGATTGGGATCTTCTATAAGTTCCTCATATTCTTTTATGAGCTGTTGCTGTTTATTTTCTAAAGAAAAGATGAAATCGCTAATAGAATAACCTGCTGTAAAAGTTGGTTCCTGATCGAGAAATCCAATCTTAACTAATTTGTTTTTTACTATTTTACCTTCTAGCGGAGAAAAGCGTTCCGCTAACAATTTTAAAAGGGTACTCTTGCCAGCCCCATTGATTCCGACAAGCGCTACGCGCTGACCAGTCTGTATACCAAGGGTAAGGTTTTTAAATAACCACTCATCGTGATAGGCATGGCCTAAGTTTTCGGCTGCAATTAATGTGCTCAAAGTCTCTGTTTAACGGTGTTACGGATAAGAAATTACTACAAAAGTAAACAATAAATAACTTATCACATTACGCAGCGTCATACAACTATGTTGTCATAATGCAACAACTCGGGTAAAACGATTTAAGAAGCTCTGAGCTGAGTGGAGAGAAGTTGAAGATAGAAGTCTTCTTTAGCCGTCATTTGTCCCTTAGCAGCCTTAGTTTTGTCTTTATAGCCTAATAGATGTAATGTTCCATGTACCATAACTCTATTCAACTCATCGCTTACATGCACTTTAACTGAATTAGCATTTTCTTTGACTCGCTCAACACTTATGAAAATGTCTCCAGTTATAACTTTTGGCTGTTCTGAGTTATCAAAAGTAATAACATCTGTGTAGGTATCATGATTTAGATATTGTTGATTCATGCCTAACAAATATTCATCTGAGCACAGTATAAAGTTTAATTCTTGTAATGAATAACCTTCGCTTTTTATAACAGAAAGCAACCATTTTTTAATGATTCTT
>Ga0247814_10001428_pt1 | contig 14091 bp, 13 predicted proteins | sample UWRJL179409R1_FD_179947 | JGI IMG/M metagenome (GOLD analysis project Ga0247814, IMG submission 179947) | Plant litter microbial communities from Arlington Agricultural Research Station in Wisconsin, United States - UWRJ-L179-409R-1 | ecosystem: Environmental > Terrestrial > Plant litter >...
TACCAAACTGACGCGTAACATCACGCTGAACATCCCGCTGCTCTCTGCCGCGATGGACACCGTGACCGAGGCCAACCTGGCGATCGCCATGGCCCAGGAGGGCGGCATCGGCATCGTGCACAAGAATCTCAGCCCGAAAGACCAGGCCCGCGAAGTGGCGCGCGTCAAGCGTTTCGAAGCCGGCGTGCTGCGCGATCCGATCACCGTGCCGCCAACGATGAAAATCCGCGACGTGCTGGCCCTGGCGCAGCAACACGGCATCAGCGGCTTCCCGGTCGTCGAAGGTAAAACCGTCGTCGGCATCATCACCAACCGCGATTTGCGCTTCGAAGAAGACCTCGACGCCGAAGCCTCCGCCAAGATGACCCCGCGCGAAAAACTCGTCTACGTCAAGGACGACGCCGACACGGTCGAAGCGAAGCGCCTGATGAACAAGCACCGCCTCGAGCGCGTGCTGGTGGTAGACGACAATTTCGAATTGCGCGGCCTGATCACCGTGAAAGATATCCAGAAGTCGCACGAGCACCCGTTCGCCTCCAAAGACGCGCAGGGCAAACTGCTGGTCGGCGCTGCTGTCGGCGTCTCCCAGCGCGACGAAGAGCGCATCGAATTGCTGGTTGCTGCCGGCGTGGACGTGCTGGTGGTCGATACCGCGCACGGCCACTCGCAAGGCATCCTCGACCGCGTGAAATGGATCAAGGAACGCTATCCACACGTGGACGTCATCGGCGGCAACATCGCCACCGCTGCCGCTGCCCGCGCACTGGTCGAGCACGGCGCTGACGCCGTCAAGGTCGGCATCGGCCCAGGCTCGATCTGCACCACCCGTATCGTCGCCGGCGTCGGCGTGCCGCAGATCACCGCGATCTCGAACGTGGCCAAGGAACTCGAAGGCACGGGCGTGCCCTGCATCGCCGACGGCGGCATCCGCTTCTCGGGCGACATCTCGAAAGCGCTCGCAGCAGGCGCCTCCACCGTCATGATGGGTTCGATGTTTGCCGGTACCGAAGAAGCGCCGGGCGAAGTCATCCTGTACCAGGGCCGCAGCTACAAATCGTACCGCGGCATGGGCAGCCTGGGCGCAATGGCCGAAGGGTCCGCCGACCGCTACTTCCAGGAAGCGTCGGCCAAAGCCGACAAGTTCGTCCCTGAAGGTATCGAAGGCCGCGTCGCCTACAAAGGCAGCGTGCTGGCGATCATCTACCAGCTGGTCGGCGGCGTGCGCCAGTCGATGGGCTATTGCGGTTGCGCCACCATCGATGAACTGCGTGAAAAAGCGGAATTCGTCGAGATCACGTCGGCGGGCATGCGCGAGTCGCACGTGCACGATGTGCAGATCACCAAGGAAGCGCCGAACTACCGTTCGGAATAACCAACAAACGGCGCTGCGAAGCGCCGTTTGACTATTCGGCGCGCAGTTTCCATTCCTAAGCGCCGTTTGCTTATGTACCTTAAGAAAATTTAGCCATGCACTCAAAAATTCTCATTCTCGATTTCGGTTCCCAGGTCACCCAGCTGATCGCCCGCCGCGTGCGCGATTCCGGCGTGTTCTCCGAAGTGTTTCCGCATGACGTCAGCGACGAATTCGTCCGCAACTACGGCGCCGCCGGCGTCATCCTGTCGGGCAGCCATAACTCGACGCTGGACGGCGACTCGCCGCGCGCCCCGCAGGCTGTATTCGAACTGGGCGTCCCGGTCCTCGGCATCTGCTACGGCATGCAGACCATGGCCGCCCAGCTGGGCGGCAAGGTGGAACTCGGCACCGTGCGCGAATTCGGTTACGCCGAAGTGCGCGCCCGCGGCCATACGGCCCTCTTGAACGGCATCAACGATTTTGTGACCGACGAAGGCCACGGCATGCTGCGCGTCTGGATGAGCCACGGCGACAAAGTCCTCGACATGCCGCCCGGCTTCAAACTGATGGGCAATACCCCGAGCTGCCCGATTGCCGCCATGGCCGACGAAGAGCGCCGTTTCTATGGCGTGCAGTTCCACCCGGAAGTGACGCACACGGCGCAAGGCAAGGCCATGATCGGCCGCTTCGTCCACGAAATCTGCGGCTGCAAATCCGAATGGAACATGCCGGACTATATCTCCGAAGCGGTCGAAAACATTCGCAAGCAAGTCGGCACCGATGAAGTCATCCTGGGCCTGTCGGGCGGCGTCGATTCGAGCGTCGCGGCTGCCCTGATCCACCGGGCGATTGGCGACCAGTTGACGTGCGTGTTCGTCGACCACGGCCTGCTGCGCCTGGACGAAGGCAAGATGGTCATGGACATGTTTGCCAAGAACCTGGGCGTCAAAGTCATCCGCGTCGATGCCGAAGAGCAGTTCCTCGGCCACCTGGCCGGCGTGACCGATCCGGAAGCCAAGCGCAAGATCATCGGCCGCGAATTCGTCGAAGTATTCCAGGTCGAGTCGGCCAAGCTGCCGAACGCGAAATGGCTGGCGCAGGGCACCATTTACCCGGACGTCATCGAGAGCGCCGGCAAGGGCAAAAAAGGCCAGACCATCAAGAGCCACCACAACGTCGGCGGCTTGCCGGACACGTTGAAGCTCTCCTTGCTGGAACCCTTGCGCGAACTGTTCAAGGACGAAGTGCGCAAACTCGGTGTCGCCCTCGGCCTGCCGCACGACATGGTCTACCGCCACCCGTTCCCGGGCCCGGGGTTGGGCGTGCGCATCCTCGGCGAAGTCAAGAAAGAGTACGCGGATCTGCTGCGCCGCGCCGACGCCATCTTCATCGAAGAACTGCGCAATACGCCGTGCGAATTGCCGGCCGTGCAGGGCATCGATGCGGGCGACGCGCCGAAGAACTGGTACGAAGCGACCAGCCAGGCGTTTGCCGTGTTCCTGCCGGTGAAGTCGGTCGGCGTGATGGGCGATGGCCGGACGTACGAGTGGGTCGTGGCGTTGCGCGCGGTGCAGACGCTTGACTTCATGACGGCGCAATGGGCGCACTTGCCGCACGCGTTGCTGGGCACTGTGTCGAACCGGATCATCAACGAAGTGCGCGGCATTAACCGCGTTGTTTATGATATTTCGGGGAAGCCGCCGGCGACGATTGAGTGGGAATGATGATCAGTTTGGCAAAGTAACGCAGAAACTGGCAACACGTACACCTAAGCCCCTGATTTTCAGGGGCTTTTGCTTTTTTGGATTGGCATTAGCTGGCAAGATCGGGCATGGGCAAGCGGCTTTTTTTGATGGTACACAAGATGGCAACGATTTTTGAGGCGACAATTTTTATCGACGGTACCATCTTTCTAGCACGCCCTGAATGATGGTACCAGAGTCCCCTAAGTCCTTGATATTGAAGGCGGTTCATCTAAAATATCCGTACGCGAGGATGATGGTATCAAGCTGGCCGATTCCGGTCTGCTAATTCAGCGGCCACGTCTGGCAAGGTGCGGGAAGTCAGGTCGGTTCATCGAACAGCGTCAGCACGAATGGATGTTGGTATCAGGAGGTTTGCGATGCTCACGGATACAAAACTGCGCACCTTAAGGCCAGCCGAGAAGACGTACAAGCTGACCGATCGGGACGGACTGTACGTTGCCGTTTTACCGACCGGTACGATTTCATTTCGCTACAACTACCGCATCAACGGACGTCAGGAAACCGTTGTGCTTGGACGCTATGGCGTTGGTGGGTTCACATTGGCGCAAGCCAGGGCCAAGCTCGACGAGGCGAAGAAATCCTTGGGGGCGGGGAAGTCGCCGGCCCGCAGCAAGGCGCGCGCGAAGACGCTCGCAAACGATGCCGACACGTTCGCGCAATGGTTTGAACTTTGGATTGCACAGCACAAGATGGCGGACTCGACGCGCGACATGCGCCGCTCGACCTACGAGCGCGATTTGAAGGGACCGTTTGGACGACTGAAGATGTGGGAAATTACGCACCAGGATTTGCGCCTGTTGTGTGACAAGATTGTTGAACGTAAAGCGCCTGCGACCGCAATTCATGCCCGTGAAATTGTCATGATGGTGTTTCGTCACGCGATTGAGCGCGGCCATCAATATGAAAATCCGGGGCTGATGGTACGACCGAGTTCGATTGCGGCGTTCCAGCCGAAGGACCGTGCCTTGACGCCAGATGAAATCGCACTGCTGTACGAATATCTCGAACACGTCGCCACGTCGCCCACGATTCGCCTGGCTGTCAAACTGCTGTTGCTGACGATGTTGCGCAAGTCTGAACTGACCGATGCCACATGGGATGAAATTAACTTCATTGGGGCGGTCTGGACTGTACCGGCCGAGCGCATGAAACGGCGCAATCCTCACAATGTGTATCTGTCACATCAAGCTCTGGATATACTTGTGGCGCTTAAAACCTGTGCCGGAGGCTCGAAGTTCGTTTTCCCATCGCGCTACGACCCTGACGATCACATGAGTTATGCGACCTTGAACAAGGTGACCGGGCTGGCATCGCAGGCAGCAATAGCTGACGGTAAAGACCTGCCGTATTTCACGCCCCACGACTTCCGGCGGACCTCTTCCACCATCCTGCACGAAGCCGGATACAACACGGACTGGATCGAAAAATGTCTCGCCCACGAACAGAAGGGCGTGCGCGCCGTCTACAACAAGGCCGAGTATTCGGAACAGCGGCGCGCCATGCTCCAGGATTGGGCTGACATGATTGACAGGTGGTCCGCTACTGTGTCCGAGCCCCTGGCGCCGCCGGCTGCACAGCGGCGGTCTTGCGCTGACTGATCCAGCATTCGATTTCGTGCAGGTCCCATGCCACCAGACGCTTCGCGAGAGCGAAGCGACGTGGAAACTCCCCGCGTTTTTCCATATCGAGAATCGTGCGTGCGCACATGGGCACCATTCCCAACAGTTGCTTGCGATTAATCAGGGTATGGGGCGGCGCCGGTAACTGTGTCCCTGAGAATTCTTTCGGGTTCATCGTGCTTCCTTTCCAGTGGATGCGGTGCGTGCCGCTATCAGCCAGGCAGCCGGATGAATGCTGGCGCCATTATCTGCGTCACACCGTGTGACTTGCGGATGGCCTCCATGAAGCGTGGCAGTCCGCGGATGCCGACCGTCTCGCGCTTCGACCGTCTTGGTTTGATCTCGCCTGCGTACGCAGTGCACACTGGCGCCATGTCCGGCATCAGGACCACTGCCAACGCGTAGCCTTCACCATCAGATTGCGTCAGGTAGGTGCCTCCAGTACCGGTCCTGATTGCATCGTCGATCGCTGCGCGCAGCTCCCGCAGCGCCACAAGATCGCCGACCAGTGCACCGATGTCGTCGTAACGCGACGGTGCAAGCATGTGCAAGATCTGTCTGCTCATTTCGTTCTCCTCGTACGAGTTGACAAAAAATTCGATATGTCGAAACTACGAATTCATTATCTTGTTCTGACCTCGACGAAACAAGGCACAGACGATGGATATACCGAATAGATCAAACTTTCAACGTCGCACCCTCCGACGTGAAATTTAGCTGCTAAAGCCTTTTTACTTTTCAAAGCGGCCTGGAGTGCTGATTGCCAAGCTGTCCCTGTGGGGCGACGTCTGGATGGGCGCGCGAGATCCCATCCAGTTTACCCTTCAAGGATGCGGCTTCTTCGACTACCGTGATCAAAGCAGCGTGTGCATTCGCTGCAGCGACTTCAGCCTTTTGCCGAACGCTCTCCAGCTCGCTTCGAAGCGTTGCAATTTCTTCGGCTTGCCTGCGCAGCAGTTCAGTCTGAGCAATGGCTATAGAGGCGTGCGCCGCGTGTGCCTGGTCCAGCGCTTGGCGCAGGTCGGCGGCGCGTCGAGCGGTCTCCAGTGAGGTCGCTTGGAGGTGGGTTTCCGCCGTACGAAGCTCCACGACCGAACGTTCTGCAGCATCCGCCCGATGCTGGCTTGCCGTCAGCAATTCATTTAGCCGCATGATTTCCTCGGCCTGCGTTTTAATCGCCGACTTCGCCGCAAGCAACTCATCCTCCTGTGCCGCGCATGCTGTCGCAATCTGCTCACCCAGTGCCTCAGCCTCAGCCCGCTCCGCTTCCCATCCGGCTTGCGCCATCCGTAACGTTTCACTGGAGAGATTGACTGCTTCGTTCCACAGCACTTGGAACGCGGAAGTACAGGTCAGCTGGAGCGCTTCCGGCACCTGCAGTTGCGGCGCTTCGTTCTGCACTGCGTGCATGCGGCGCCATTCCCGCATGCAGTTACTGGCGTCATTTATGTTGACCTTCGCAAGCTTGCGCACGGCGTCCACGGTCGGGAAGTTGCGGCGCCCGGATTTTTCGTACAGTGCGTCGGCCGCAGCGATGATGCGGTCACGAATGGCAGGAGATGTGTCCATGGCCAAGCTCCCAGTGAGGTAGATATAACGAAGACTAGTCGGCTCCTGGGCGCTGTCATTGATCTGGATAGGAAGAATAAGAAGAAGAAGCATTTATTCTGCCTCTTCTTCTTCTTCTTCTTCCTCCTTTTTGCCTGCCGCGTTACATCATTTTTTAGGCGAACCCAGATATTGATTTATTCGTTGCGTTCACACATCTAGCTACGTGATTGGTGCATTAGAATGGATAGTCTTTTTTCCATCTGCTGTAGGCTTGGCTGGCGGTGCCCGAACGAACGCCACTGAGCTTGCAGCGCTAAAACTTTATCGGCTAAATTTTTTTAAACTCGACAAAGCCTGGTCTGTGTACAACCAAATCTTTTTCACCAACGTCCTGCGCCTGCTCGACGAGCAGAAGATGACGAAGAGCGAGCTTGCCGAGCAGGCAGGCATCTCCGTCTCTTTCTTGTCGGACCTGACGAACGGCAAGGCCAATCCGTCGCTGAAGATCATGGACGCAATCGCCAGGGCACTGGATAGCGCATTGCCAGCGTTATTGGAGATAAGCGACCTCGATGATGAGACCCTGGATGCGCTTGCTGGCGGCAAGGCTATCAAGAGTTTGCCCAACGGCTACGTCAGGGTGTCTGCCATCCTCACTGAATTCCAGTCATTTACTGCCATGCAATGGGATCAGGAAAATCGCAAGAAGCTCCGTATCAGGCGCTGACCTGTTGATCTGCGCACTACAGGCTAATTGCGCCCGAAACCAGTCTTGCCACTATCCAAGCGCTTTGCAACGTTTGCGAATTATCCGTTGTTGCCGACGTTAAATAACCACCTTGATCTTCCACAAATCCTTTCGAAATAGCCGTTAAACTTCCGGAAATTCAGGAGCATTCGGCTATTCGATATATCCATCGCGATGTAGATTGAGGTCTCGATGGAGGACGCGATGGACGAATCAGATATAGGTATATCGGACGCAAGGGCACGCGCTCAGAAGAAGCTAGAACGCGACATGGGACCGCTGTTGCTGGCCGCGCTGCACGACGCGAAGACGGTGGAGTTGCTGCTTAATGCAGACGGTCGCCTGTGGCAGGAAACACTTGGTCAGCCGATGAACTGCATCGGCACGCTGCGGCATGCGCAGGGCGAAGCAATCATTCGCACTGTCGCCAGTTATCTGGACAAAACGGTGACGAGCGCCACCCCAATGGTTGAAGGCGAACTGCCCTTGGATGGCTCGCGCTTTGCGGGGCAGCTCGCGCCGATTGTCAGCGCGCCGACTTTTGCCATCCGCAAGCGCGCCATCGCGATCTTCACCCTTAATCAGTACGTCGCCGCCGGCATCATGTCGTACCAGCACTGCGCCGCCATCAAAAACGCAGTCAGGAATCACCGCAACATTCTGATTGCCGGCGGCACTGGTTCGGGCAAGACCACATTGCTGAACGCCGTCATCAACGAAATGGTCGCATGCGACCCGATCGAACGCGTGTGCATCATCGAAGACACCGGCGAAATTCAATGCGCTGCCGCCAACTACGTCCAGTACCACACCACGCTCGACGTGCCGATGACGGCGCTACTCAAAACAATTTTGCGCATGCGGCCTGACCGCATCCTGGTCGGTGAGGTGCGCGGCGCTGAAGCGCTCGACCTCCTCGATGCATGGAACACCGGGCACGAAGGCGGCGCCGCCACGCTGCACGCGAACAGTCCCCATGCGGCCCTGCGGCGCCTGAACTCTCTTGTCAGCCGCAACGAGGCCGCGCCCTCGGACATTGAATCGCTTATCGGCGAGGCGGTTCATCTTGTCGTTCATATCGCCCGCGCGCCCGATGGCCGTCGTGTCCAGGAAATCATCGAGATTTCGGGCTACGAGAGCGGCCGCTATCTCACGCAAACCATCTAGGAGCCCTCAAATGTACTCACCGCTGCATTTCAGATCAGGTCCGGCGAACCGTTCCCGGATTTTCTACATTGGCGTAATAACTCTGCTGGCGTGGATCGTCATCGCACCTCATCACGCAATCGCCGCGGAGGGTACAGGCGGCGCGCTGCCTTACGAAAGCTGGTTGACCAATTTGCGAACGTCGGTCACCGGGCCTGTCGCATTCGCATTGTCGATCATCGGTATCGTGATTGCCGGCGGCGTGCTGATCTTCGGCGGCGACCTGAATGGCTTCTTTCGCTCGCTGATCTTCCTTGTCCTCGTAATGGCCCTGCTGATCGGCGCCCAGAACATGATGAGTACCTTCTTCGGACGTGGGGCAGAAATCGCTGCGGTGATCGATGGCGCGGGCGCCCAATTGCAGGCGCTTGCAATCCTGCGGGTGTGATCATGGCGCTGCGTACCGTACCAATCCGCCGCGCCGGCAACCGTCAGAACCTGTTCATGGGTGGCGACCGCGAACTGGTGATGTTTGCCGGCCTGATGGCTGCAGCACTGATATTCAGCGCGCAGGAATTGCGGGCGACGGTGGTCGGGTTGCTGCTATGGTTCGGCGCACTGTTTTTCTGCCGGCTCATGGCGAAGTCGGACCCGAAACTGCGTTTCGTCTACCTGCGGCACCGGAAGTACAAACCGTACTACCCGGCGCGGAGCACGCCCTTCCGCTCGAACACGAGAAGCCAGGGGAGGCAATACAAATGATCGCCGCAATCACCATCGTCATCGCAGCCCTTGGCCTTGCGATGCTCATCCTGTTATACGCCCGTATCCGCGCCGCGAACGACCAGCTGGCATTGAAGAACCACCGGTCCACCGATGCCGGCTTTGCAGATCTGCTGAACTATTCAGCCATGGTCGAAGACGGGATTGTCGTTGGCAAGAACGGTTCGTTCATGGCTGCGTGGATGTACCAGGGCGAGGACAATGCCAGCAGCACCGAAGCGCAACGGGAAATGGTCTCGTTCCGGCTCAACCAGGCTCTCTCCGGGATGGGCAATGGCTGGATGATTCACGTGGACGCGGTGCGCCGGCCGGCGCCTGCTTACCCTGCGCCTTCTGCTTCGAACTTTCCCGACCCGCTGACGGCCGCGGTGGATGAGGAGCGCCGCCGGCTGTTCGAGAAACTGGGCACGATGTACGAAGGCCTGTTCGTCCTGACAGTCACGTACTTCCCGCCACTGCTCGCGCAGCGCAAGTTCGTCGAGCTGATGTTCGACGACGAAGCAATGCCGCGCGACCGCAAGGCGCGCACCCGGGGACTGATCGACTACTTCAAGCGCGAATGTGTGAACATCGAGTCGCGCCTGTCGGCAGCGGTCAAGCTGACCCGCCTGCGAGGCCACAAGCTGGTACAGGAAGACGGAAGGACGGTCACGCACGACGATTTCCTGCGCTGGCTGCAGTTTTGTGTCACTGGCGTCAATCAACCTGTGCTTTTACCCAGCAATCCCATGTATCTCGACGCGCTGATCGGCGGCCAGGAGCTGTGGACCGGTGTGGTTCCGAAGGTAGGCCGCAAGTTCGTGCAGGCTGTTGCCATTGAGGGCTTTCCGCTCGAATCGACCCCGGGCATTCTGACGGCCCTGGGCGAGCAGCCATGCGAATACCGCTGGTCATCGCGTTTTATCTTCATGGACCCGCATGAAGCCGTGGCGCATCTCGACAAGTTCCGCAAAAAGTGGAAGCAGAAAATCCGCGGCTTCTTCGACCAGGTCTTCAATACGAACACCGGCGCCGTCGACGAAGACGCCGTGTTGATGGTGGCGGATGCGCAGTCGGCCATCGCGGAAACCAATAGCGGCCTGGTGTCGCAGGGCTATTACACGAGTGTCGTGATCCTGATGGACGAAGATCGCGACAAGCTCGAAGCGGGTGCGCGCATGCTGGAACGCGCCATCAACCGGATCGGCTTCACCGCCCGTGTCGAGTCGATCAACACGCTGGATGCTTTCCTGGGCAGCCTGCCTGGCCACGGCGTCGAGAACGTGCGCCGCCCGCTGATCCACACGATGAATCTGTCCGACCTGCTGCCAACCAGCACGATCTGGACCGGCATGAATTGCGCGCCATGTCCGTTGTATCCGGCTCAGTCGCCGCCCTTGATGCATTGCGTGACACAAGGGGCAACGCCGTTTCGTTTGAATCTTCACCACCGCGATCTGGGCCACACGTTCATGTTCGGCCCGACCCGGATGGGGAAGTCGGCGAAGCTGGCCTTGATCGGCATGCAAGCCCGCCGGTATGCCGGCATGTCGCTTTATGCTTTCGACAAGGGCATGTCCATGTATCCGACGACAAAAGGTGTCCGTGGAAATCATTTCACAATCGGCGCCGACGATAGCCGACTGGCGTTCTGTCCGCTTCAATTTTTGGGCACCAAGAGTGACAGGGCCTGGACGATGGAATGGATCGACACTCTCCTGGCGCTCAACGGCGTACACACGACACCCGATCAGCGCAACGAGATTGGACAGGCTGTCATGAACATGCATGACAGCGGCGCGCGCACCATGACCGAACTGACGCTGACAATTCAGGACAAGGAAATCAGATCGGCACTCAAGCAGTACACCGTGGAAGGACTGATGGGCCACTTGCTCGATGCTGAAGAAGACGGCTTGAACCTGTCCACATTCACTACATTCGAAATTGAAGAGCTGATGAATCTGGGCGAGAAATTCGCACTCCCGGTGCTGCTGTACCTGTTCCGCAGAATCGAGAACAGCTTGCATGGACAGCCAGCGATGATCCTGATTGACGAGGCCTGGATCATGCTGGGACACCCAGCTTTCCGGAGCAAAATTCGCGAATGGCTAAAAGCTTTTGCAAAAAAGAACTGTCTTCTGCTGCTTTCGACGCAGAGCTTGACCGACGCGTCGAAAAGCGGAATTCTGGATGTGATCATCGAATCCACGGCGACCAAGATCTACCTTCCGAACCGCGATGCACGCAGCGACGAATCCGCAGCGTTGTATCGCCAGATGGGCCTTAACACCCGTCAGATCGACATCATCGCTACCGCCATACCCAAGAAGCAGTATTACACAGTCTCCGAGGGAGGATGCCGTCTTTACGATGCCGCGTTCGGTCCCCTGGCTCTCGCGTTCGCCGGATCGACCGACAAGGAATCGATTGCAACGATCCGGCAACTCGAAGCGGAGCATGGCGACGAATGGATACATGTCTGGCTCTCGTCCAAGGGCCTTAATCTCAGTGACTATGGAGAAGCGGCATGAAGCTCAACGAAACCATGAAGTGGCGAACCTTCAGCAAACCTTCCGGTGACGAACGAGCAAACGACGACGCACTGGTTGGCGGACGCCGCCAGGGAGAGAACGAGAATCCATACCTTTCCGCGCGGCGGACCTGGAACGACCAGAGCGCGGCGAACGTCGCGAGCCGACAGATGTTCCAGTTGCTCGGTGTACTCGCGCTGCTGGTGGCGCTCGCAGGTGTCGGCGGCGCCGTCTACATTGGCAGTCAGTCGAAGTTCATTCCGTATGTCGTGGAGGTGGATCGACTCGGTCAGCGCCAGGCGGTGGGGCCAGCCGACCGTGCGGCGCCGGTCGACCAGCGCATCATCCACGCTGCAGTGGCAGACTGGATCGGCAGCATGCGCCTTGTTACGCCGGACATTGCGTTGCAGCGCAAGGCCGTGTTCAAGGTGTATTCGATGCTGGCACCGAACGACCCTGCCACGGCGAAGACCAACGAATGGCTGAACGGCACCGCCGACAGCAGCCCCTTCAAGCGGGCCGCCCAGGAGACGGTGAGCATCGAGATCGCGTCGGTCATTCCGCAGACGCCGGAAACGTGGCAGGTCGACTGGGTCGAGATTGTGCGCGATCGCCAGGGCGTGAGGAAGGGCGCGTCCCAACGCTGGCGCGCGTTAGTGACGGTCTACACGATGGCCACGACCCCGGAGACGACGGATGACGACATGCGCAATAACCCCCTTGGCGTACACGTGCGTGATTTCTCCTGGTCGAAACAACTTTGAGGAGCATGACCATGAAAAGGCTCGTTATAGCGATGCTGCTGGGTCTCGTGCCTTTGCTCTCACAGGCACAGGCGGCGAACGAGACCGGCGTTGTCGCAAAAGTCAAAACATCTGGCGATAATCCGGCCGATACGTATTTTTCAAAATCGAATGCCAGGCTGTCGCCGCAGGAGAAAGCGGCTGTATCGATCGCACAGAAGTGGAAGGCCGGTGCAGCGACCGGGATCAAACCGGTGGCGGGTGCCGCGGGTTCGGTGAGCTTCATCTACGGCACGCAGCAGATCAACATCGTGTGCGCGGTGCTGCAAGTGTGCGACGTGGAATTGCAACCCGGCGAGCAGGTCAACAATCTGAATGTGGGCGATCCGCGCTTTACTGTCGAACCGGCCATCAGCGGCGCTGGCGCGGCGGAAGTGCAGCATTTGGTAATCAAGCCGCTTGACGTCGGCTTGCAGACTACCCTGATCGTCACCACCAGCCGCCGCACCTATCACTTGAACCTGCGCTCGCACCGTACTGAGTTCATGCCGCGCGTGGTGTTCACTTACCCCGAGGACGCGTCTGCCAAGTGGGATGCGATGAAGGCACGTGAGGTGAAAGAGAAGCGGGACCAGACCATACCGAAGACCAATGAATACATGGGTGACCTGCATTTCCAGTACGCGCTGGCTGGCTCCGCACGCTGGAAACCTGTCCGTGTCTACAACGATGGCGTCAAGACCGTGATCCAGATGCCCGCAGCGATGGCGCAGACAGAGGCGCCAACGCTGCTGGTGGTGCGCAAGGACGGCGGCTGGTTCAAGGACGACGAAACCGTCATGGTGAATTACCGCGTCCATGGTGACCGATACATCGTCGATACGGTGTTCGACAAGGCGATCCTGATCGCGGGTGTGGGCCGCAGCCAGGACCGCGTCACAATCACGAGGGAGAAATGACATGGCCAAGCTTGCGACGCTGCTGCTTTCTGCGATCAGCCTGACGGGGTGCGCCGGCGTGCTTGCTCCCGCCGCCGTCGGCAATTTCGTTCAAGGCTCACAAACCGCCGCCGGCAAGGAGATGGCCGATGACGTGGCTAGGAAACTGGTGGCGCTGTATCCGCCTGCGCATACCCGCTTCGCGGTCCAGCAGGCCACGCCCGACGCCTTCGGCGCCACGCTGGTTGCCGCGTTGCGCAGCAGAGGTTATGCACTCGCGGAGTTTAGCCGGGAACGGCCCGTCAGTCAGCGGGCAGACAAGGGCGAACTTAGTCTCGCTTACGTGATCGATCAACCAGTGGAAAAAGGGATTTATCGCGTCACGGTACTGATTAGCGACCAGTCGCTGTCGCGCCTGTATCAGGCGAAAGACGGCAGCATCGTACCCGCCGGCTACTGGGTGCGAAAGGAGTGATGCAAATGACTACGCGTATTGACGATCAAATGTCACCCGCAGCATCGCCCGGCAAGAAGTCTCGCCGCTCTGGCGTACGTCGCGTAAATAATTTGCCGGTCTACATCGTGGTTGGCGGCCTGGGCGTGTTCCTGCTCATCATGGTGCTGGTTGCCGCGGATCGCGCTGCGCAACGGAACCGGCCGGGGCAGCAGATGGAAGCCGGGAAGGGCGGCTCGACCAGCATGCTCGCGAGGGAGATCGCTGGCGAGCAGCGCGATGGCATCATCCAGGCCGGGGCCGTATCCGCCCGACCGGTACCAGATCTCGCGGTCGTGCCAGCCCCGGTAGCCATTGTGCGGCCTGTGAATCTGGATGAGCCGCCGCTACCGCCCAACTCTCGTCAGCAGGCGCCGCTCCAGCAGGTGTCCAGCCGGCGCGACGATGAGGCTGAACGTATCCGCTTGATGAAACTG
>Ga0247814_10001432_pt1 | contig 14067 bp, 8 predicted proteins | sample UWRJL179409R1_FD_179947 | JGI IMG/M metagenome (GOLD analysis project Ga0247814, IMG submission 179947) | Plant litter microbial communities from Arlington Agricultural Research Station in Wisconsin, United States - UWRJ-L179-409R-1 | ecosystem: Environmental > Terrestrial > Plant litter >...
AACTTTCAGATATGAGAAGGAATCAAATTCAGGGTAATGACCCACATTCAGTACCAGCATTTGTATGATAGCAACTATTAAAAAAATCCCGGCAAATTTAATTTGTCGGGACTTTTTATTTACAGGAGTATGCTACTATTTTGTTTTAGCCTTGGAGGTCATATAAAACGTTAATTTACCGCCATTTAAGATATCAGCATGCTTTATCGTTTGATCGGTAATAGCCTTACCGTTAAGTAGAACTTTCGAAACATAAACATTTTTATCGCTTTGATTCAAAGCTTCTACTGAGAAGGTTTTGCCGTTTTCTAAGGTCAATAAAGCGTTTTTAACTGATGGGCTTCCCAAAGAATACTCATCAGAACCTGGAGATACCGGATAAAAGCCCAGGGATGAGAACATATACCAGGCACTCATTTGACCACAATCATCATTTCCTCCTAACCCATCTGGTGTTGGTTTATATTGCATTTTCAAGATCATACGAACCCGCTGTTGAGTTTTCCAAGGCTGGTCTATCCAATTGTATAAATAGGCAACGTGATGTGCAGGTTCATTACCATGTACATATCCTCCGATTATTCCTTCTCTAGTGATATCTTCAGTTTCTGCAAAGAATTCATCTGGCAAGTGCATAGTAAATAAGGAATCTAACCTAAGTCCCACCCTTTTTTTGCCGCCCATTTGAGCAATCATTCCATTAGGGTCATGTGGTACAAAAAAGCTGTAGTTCCAGGTATTACCTTCTATAAATCCTTGAGCATGAGTACTCATGGCGTCAAATTCTTTCTTGAAAGTACCATCGGCCATTTTAGGTCGCATAAAGCCAATTGATTTGTCAAAGTTATTTACCCAGTTCCCAGAGCGCTTTATAAACTTATCATAGATGTCCTGCTTATTCAATTTTTTAGCAATTTGTGCAATGCACCAATCATCATATGCATATTCTAATGTATTTGAAACAGAGGTGCCACTTCGTTCTGCTGGTATGTAACCTAAATCTATATAATCTCCTATGCCTTCATAATTGCGGTGATTAGCTGTAGTTATACAGGCATCGAGAGCTTTTTCGGCATCTCCATCATAAACTCCTTTTATTATCGCATCTGCTAAAACAGATACGCTATGGTATCCACTCATGCACCAGTTGTCATTTGCATAATGCGACCAGATCGGAAGCATTTTCAAGGCACTCTGATCATAATGAGCCATCATTGATTTCACAACATCATTGTTTCTAGACGGCTGCATAATGTTAAAGAAAGGATGAAGCGCCCTATAAGTGTCCCATAGGGAAAAAGTCGTGTAATTGGTGAAGCCATCAGCAGTGTGCACATTTTGATCGAGCCCTTTGTATTGTCCATTTACATCTGTGTAGGTTGTAGGGTTTATGAATGCATGGTACATTGCAGTATAAAAATTGATCTTATCATCATTAGAAGCATCAATCTTAATTTTATTAAGCTCTTTGTTCCAGGTAGCCTGCGCTTCTTTCTTAACTTTATCAAAGTCCCATCCTTTTGCCTCTGCTTTCATGTTTTCCTGTGCGTTAGCCTGACTTACCGGAGATAGCGCAAACTTTATCTTTACTTTCTCCTGATCTTCCGTATTAAAATCGAAGTACATCCGAAGTTTCTTACCAGCGATTTCTGGGAAATTCTTAGTTTGATCAAACTTCCTCCAGAAACCTTTATAGACTTGAGCTTCATCGTAGTTCTTTTGTCCGTAAGATTTAAAAGGCTTTGAAAAAGTCATAGCAAAATATACTGTTCTTGTTCGAGCCCAGCCATTTGTTTGTCTATAGCCAGTAACGAGTGTATCATTTACTACTCTTACGTATGTCCAAACGTTTTTGTCGTCATAATTATAGATCCCAGCCATTAAGTCTAAAATAATATGGGATTGGTCTGACTTTGGAAAAGTATATTGGTGCATCCCTACCCTATTCGTAGCTGTTAGTTCAGCAGTGATGTTATCATCATCCAGCTTGACTTTATAATAGCCAGCTTCAACGGTTTCATTCGCATGACTGTAGGCAGATCTATAGCCTGATTTAGTATCGTTAAACGTACCAGGATTTAATTGAAGCTTTCCCTGAGTAGGCATAATTAAAAAGTCTCCTAAATCAGAATGACCAGTACCGCTAAAATGCGTGTGACTAAATCCTACGATATTTTTGTCTTCATATTTATACCCTGCACAATATTTATAGACGTCGCCATTATACTTTCCATTTAATTCATAGGATAGTGTGTCTGTTTCCGGGCTCAATTGAACAGCTCCGAAAGGAACAGTGGCACCAGGAAATGTATGCCCCATTTTCTGGGTTCCTATTATTGGTTTGACGTACTTGACTAAATCTTGTTGGGCATCTGCAGTCAAGCCAACAAGTAATAAGCTACCTAGCAATATTTTCTTCATTTATAGCAAATAAGATGGTTTATGATGCGCCTAAGGTAAAAAAATATAGGTATACTTTGACAAGCATTTGACCTCGAAATGCCAATCTATGAGTTAATTCAGCTATTTTTGTGCTTTGAAAAATTATAATGAGTAAGAAAGGTAGAATTCTGGTAGCCATGAGTGGTGGTGTTGATAGTTCAGTTGCAGCAGTGATGCTTCATGAAGAAGGTTACGAAGTAATTGGCTTGACTATGAAGACCTGGGATTATGCTACTTCTGGTACAAACAGTAAGGAAACAGGCTGTTGCAGTTTAGACAGTATCAATGATGCCCGAACTTTAGCTGTAAATTACGGTTTTCCTCATTATATACTTGACATAAGAGATGAATTTGGAGATTTTGTCATAGACAATTTTGTAGATGAATATCTTGCAGGTCGTACACCAAACCCTTGTGTACTTTGTAATACGCATATTAAATGGGAGGCGTTGTTAAAACGCGCCAATAAACTTGATTGTGAATTTATTGCTACCGGGCACTATGCTAATATTAGATTGCAAGACAATGGCAGACATGTTATTTCTAAAGGTAAGGATGAGAATAAAGACCAGTCATATGTACTATGGGGTGTCTCGCAAGAAAATCTAGCACGTACTAAATTTCCTCTTGGATCATTTGCTAAAGCTGAAATCCGTCAAATGGCTATGGATATGGGCCAGGAAGAACTAGCTAAGAAAAGTGAAAGTTATGAGATATGTTTTGTTCCTGATAACGATTACCGGGCTTTTCTTAAACATAAAGTAGAGGATCTGGAAGATCGCGTTGCAAACGGAAACTTTGTATTGAGCAATGGAATGATCGTTGGGCAACATAAAGGGTATCCATTTTATACAATAGGTCAACGTAAAGGTCTTGGAATTGCTTTTGGAGAGCCAATGTTTGTGCTACAGATTCTTCCGGAAAGTAATACAGTTGTTTTAGGAAGAGCGGATGAGCTGGAACGTAGAGAAGCAATGGTTAGAAATATCAATATGGTTAAATATGCAAATATTAATGAGCCGCTTGATAATGTCATTACTAAGATTAGATACAAAGATGCAGGTACGCTTAGTACAATAGTACAAGAAAAAGACAGAATGCGTGTTGTGTTTGATCATGCTGTATCAGCCATTGCGCCGGGACAATCGGCAGTGTTTTACGAAGGAAATGATCTATTAGGGGGAGGATTTCTTTGTTAAATAGCTACTTTAAATATTGCTAATCAAATAAGGTGCTCCAGTTTGCGTGCGTTTCCCTTTGTATCTTTCGAAATAATAATCGACCCTACCGAGATTAATACCTGCAAAGCCTACTTGATTTATCGTGGTGATTTTTCCGCTTAAATTTTGGACATCTTCTGGTTGATTCATAAAAGTATGGGTGTGACCACCGATGATAAGATCAATGTTCCTGTTGTTTTTAGCCAATATCTTGTCGCTTACTCGATTGCTAGCATACGTATATCCAATGTGAGAAAGACAAATCACCAAATCGCAATGCAAATCATTTCTTAATAAATCAGCAATTTCATTCGCTTTAACTATTGGATCAAGAAAAACAGTATCACCATAATTTTTAGAGTCAACTATGCCCTTCAGTTCAATCCCGATACCAAAAACACCAATTTTGAGGCCCTCTTTTTTAAAGATTTTATAAGGGATTGTTGATTTGTTAAGAATAGTATTTGAAAAGTCGTAGTTACTGCATAAAATCGGAAAGTTGGTGTGAGGCAATTGCTTATAGAACCCTTCCAGGCCATTGTCAAAGTCGTGATTTCCCATTGTAGCAGCATCATAACCCATAGCTGTCATCAGTTTCATTTCTATTTCACCACCAAACTTATTGAAATATGGTGTACCTTGAAAAATGTCACCTGCGTCAAAAAGTAGAACGTTACGTTCATCTGCTCTTATTTTGCCAATAAGTGCTGCTCGTCTGGCAGTGCCGCCCAAACCCTGGTATTTGGAACCATCCATTGGAAAAGGTTCTATCCTACTGTGGACATCATTGGTGTGAAGAATAGTTAACTTTAGTACATCACCAGCTGCCATAGCATGTATTGGGTCCAAGCTTAAAGCAGTGGCGACGGCAGCCATGCCGCCTGATTTAAGAAAGCCGCGTCGACTAGTTTTTAGTAATTCTTCCATCGAGTTTTGGGTTAATGTTTCTGCCTTCCTTTTCTAACGATTGTACATAGTTGATCAGTGCTGTTCTTACTTTTAAACCTAAAATCTTCTTACCAATTGGATTTTTAAAACTTTGAAAATTATCGCCCCCGCCAGCTATATAATCTGTAGTTAGAATTCGATATTGTTTTTTAGGATCAAAGACTTTTCCTTTGATAGATACATTCATCGCCTTCTTATCTTGAATCTTCATTATAAGACCCGAAACCGGCTCACCATTATTTAGGGCGATAAAATCTAGAAGATCTTGGGTATCTGCACCACTAAGTGTGAAAACGATTAACTCATTCTCGAAAGGCATAGTTTCAAAAATGTTTGACAAGGTGACGTCCCCTTTTGGAATATCAACCCGTAAACCCCCTTTCGTAGTAGGAATTGCAAAGTCAATAGAGTCATCTAATTTTAAGGCCTCATGAAAAGTTGCATCTGCGAAAAAGTTACTCAATAAACTTTCGGGATTCTTGTCGCTTTCAATTTTAGACATCAATACGTTAGAATGCGCAATTACCTGATTCATTTCAGCCTCCATCTGTACTTTATAAGGACTGTAAGCTTTAATAATGGTGCTATCAACTGATAAATCTTTGTTGATCTTATATTCAGTCCGCTTAGCCTGTGTGATTTGAAATTGACTTCTACATGCGACGAAGCTAAAGATAATAACAAGTATAATGCTTGTAAACTGATATTTAAATTTGATCATAGTGGAACGAAATCATATCGCTTATTCTATGGATAAAGGTATAAAAAAAGAGAAACCCTATGAAGGATTTCTCTTTGAACAACTAGTACATTACAGTTGAATTACAAATTTTTAGTAATCTCTGGACTTAATGGTGTAGTTTTCGAACGGAAACGGTGTACCAATTCGCCTTTCTCGTTTATAAGAAACTTTTCAAAGTTCCAGTTTATATCTCCAGTAAAATCTGAATTTGAAGCTGTGGTTAAGTATTTAAATAATGGAGAGATCTCTGCACCTTTTACATTGCTTTTTTCTGATAACAAAAAAGTCACGTCATACTCACCAGTACAGAACTTTTTAATTTCCGCATTTGTAGCAAGTTCCTGGTCATTGAAGTTTGCTTGAGGAAATCCAATCACTACAACCTTTTTACCATATTGCTTGTGTAGTTTTTCAAGATCTTCATACTGTGGAGTATAGCCACATTTAGAAGCAGTATTGACGATAAGAATTTTCTTCCCTTTAAATTTTGAAAGTTTTATCTCTTTCCCATCAATGGTTTTAAAAGAAAAGTCATATACGCTTTTTGCAGGTGGCGTAAAGAACATGGTTAGTAATAACAATAATGTATTCATTTTTTAGGTTTTTATGTATGTACGAAGTTAACGACAAATCAGATAATTAAATATAATAAGGAGGTAAAATAGATGATATATTTATACGGTTTTAAAAAACTAATAGCGCAAAATATCTATGTTATTTTGAATTTAGGCTTATTTATAGCTTTATTTGCAGAAAAACGTTCTGAATGGCGAAGAATTTACTGATAGTCGAGTCACCTGCAAAAGCTAAAACCATCGAAGGGTATTTAGGAAAAGATTTTCTTGTTAAGTCGAGTTACGGGCATATCCGGGACTTAGTTAAGGGAGATATGGGGATTGATATCGCAAACAATTTCTCTCAAACCTATGAGGTGCCTGCAGATAAAAAGCAAGTTGTTGCAGAGTTAAAAAAACTCGCTAAGGAGGCTGAAATGGTTTGGTTAGCATCTGATGAGGACCGTGAAGGGGAAGCGATAAGCTGGCACCTATTTGAAACTCTCGGCCTAAAAGAAGAAAAGACCAAAAGGATAGTATTTCATGAAATTACTAAACCAGCCATATTAAAGGCTATTGACACCCCAAGAACGATTGATTATAATCTTGTGCATGCTCAGCAGGCAAGACGTGTATTAGACCGGTTGGTAGGTTTTGAACTCTCCCCTGTTCTTTGGAAAAAAATTAAACCATCTTTATCTGCAGGTAGAGTACAGTCAGTTGCTGTTAGATTGATTGTTGACCGTGAGCGGGAAGTTAATAAATTTAATGCTGTAGCAGCATATAAAATAAGTGCACAGTTTCTAACTGGTAAGGGTAAGGAATTAGTGAAAGCTGAACTTCCTCATCGTTTCGAGAAAGAAGAAGATGCAGAAAAATTTGTCAATGATTGTGTTGATGCTAACTTTTCAGTAGATGGTCTAGAAACTAAACCTGCTAAAAGAAATCCTGCTGCCCCTTTTACCACATCTACACTGCAACAAGAAGCGTCACGCAAATTGGGATACTCAGTATCCAGAACGATGCAAATCGCACAGCGCCTATATGAAAGTGGTCGTATCACTTACATGAGAACAGATTCTGTAAATCTATCTGAGACTGCCCTTCAGGCAGCTGCAGCAGAGATAAACTCTGCATGGGGTGAAAAATATCACCACTTAAGGGTTTATAAAACAAAATCAGCTGGAGCACAAGAGGCACATGAGGCCATCAGACCAACATATTTTAGTCAGCACACCGTACCAGGTGAAAGCTCAGAGCAAAGACTTTACGAACTAATTTGGAAAAGAGCTATAGCTTCTCAAATGAGCGAAGCCCTTTTCGAGAAGACTACTGCGCAGATTCGCATTAGCAAACGTTCTGAAAAATTAGTAGCAGAAGGCGAAGTACTTAAGTTCGACGGCTTCTTAAAAGTTTATTTAGAATCCAGCGACGATGACGAAACTGATGATAGCGAGAAAGCTGGTATGTTGCCGACTTTGGCTAAAGGGCAGGAATTATTTCTGAAAGAATTAAGCGCAACACAGAGATTCTCAAGACCGCCAGCAAGATATACTGAAGCGAGTTTAGTTAAGAAACTCGAAGAGTTGGGAATTGGAAGGCCCTCAACTTATGCCCCAACAATTTCAACAATTCAAAACCGTGGATACGTAGTAAAAGAAGAAAGAGATGGTAAACAGCGTTCTTTTATAGCGATCACCCTTTCAAATGGGAAGGTATTGAAACAAACCAAGACAGAAATTACAGGTGCGGAAAAAGGGAAGCTTTTTCCAACGGATATAGGCGAGGTTGTAAACGACTTTCTAGTTGAGCATTTTAAGGGCATTGTTGATTTTAACTTTACTGCTAACGTTGAAAAGGAATTTGATGAGATCGCTCAAGGTTTACAGGAATGGACTAAAATGCTTCATTCATTTTATACACCTTTTCATATTGAAGTAGAAACGACACTTGAAAATGCGGATAGAGCTAATGGGGAGCGACTTTTAGGCATAGACCCTGTTTCAGGTAAGAATGTATATGCAAAGGTTGGTAAGTTTGGACCATTAGTTCAGATAGGACAAAGTGACGATGAGGAGAAGCCGAAATATGCTAGTCTCGCAAAATCGCAGTCTGTAGGAACTGTAACTCTGGAGGATGCTTTGGAACAATTTAAACTTCCATTCCAACTGGAAGATTATGATGGCAAGGAAGTTTCGGTAGGTGTAGGACGATTTGGGCCCTACGTGAAATGGGGAGAAGCCTATATTTCTGTTCCAAAAAATGAAGATCCATTAACTATAAACATTGATCGTGCTATTGAATTAATAGTTGAAAAGGTTACAGCCGATGCACCAATAGCGCATTTCAATGATTTGCCTGTTACCAAAGGAACAGGTAGATTTGGACCCTTTATAAAATGGAACGACTTATTTATTAATGTGCCTAAAGCATATGACTTTGATAATCTTAAACCTTCAGACATCGAAGAATTGATAAATAAGAAACTGGAGAAAGAAGCAAATCGTTTTATTCAGCAATGGGAATCCGAAAAAATTGCGCTTGAAAATGGCAGATGGGGACCGTTCATTCGATTTGGCAAGGATATGTTGAAACTTCGTAAGAACCCAGTGACGAATGATAAGTATACACCAGAAGAACTTAGTGCGTTATCGCTCGATGATGTAAAAAAGCTAATTGTTGAACAGGTTCCAAATGCATTTGAGGTGAAGGTTAAAAAAGTAGCTGCCAAAAAAACGGGAACTGCTGTCAAGAAAACTATTTCCAAAAAACCTTCCGCTAAAAAGGCTGTTGCAAAGAAATAAAACAGTTGCATAAATGAAAAAAGACTTGCCTGAGAATATTGTAGAGGATGTTGCAATGGCAGTAGTTCTGCTAAACGAAACGCCGGAAGTAAAAAATTGGACGGTCTATGTGATCAATTTAAAAGATGTTCATTTGAACAATATTTTAATCAGTTCAAAAGGTTATGGAGAAAAAGATGGCAGGCAAGTTAAAACGTCGGTCTTAAGACACCTCATAGGTGATTTAAAACCACAATCTTACGCAGGAGTTGAAGCTATTGATACAGAAGTATTTGGTTTGACTAATGAGTACTGGTTAAGCTATTACGTAAACGGAACTATATATGATAAGAAGTTTATTTTTCTTCCAGAAAGTATTGTAGACGAAAATCTAATAAGAATTCCCCTACTAAATAAACCTGGTGTGATGATAAAATAGCAATCAAAAACCGTCAAAAATAAGTAACTTTCTGCGCAATATCCCTAATCGTTTTGCGTATGGCTACTTTACAATCTCCTATTTTTAAAAAAAAGCAAACCTACATTGTTGCTGCGATCGTCATACTCCTAATAGCGATTGTCATATTCTTTTTTTACCGTAAAACAAAGCCTGCGGATTACAATCAGCAGTATGTTAAATATATTGAATCCTATACCTCAGGTACAATTTCAAAAAAAAGCACAATAATAGTGCATCTTGCTGGTCAGGTTACAACAATGAATGACGTTGGAAAACCAGATGACAGAGACCTTTTTAATTTTTCACCATCAATTAAAGGAAAAACATATTGGTTAGATGCGCAGACCGTTGAATTTAGACCAGATCAACCCCTTGAATCCGGAGAAACATATGAAGCTAGTTTCGCTCTTAATAAAATCGCGGAAACGGAAAAAGATTTGACTGATTTTGAGTTTGAATTCCGGGTGATAAGTCCAGGAGTCAGCGTGATCCAGAATGGTCTCGTTTCGCAAAATAATACTTCTTTAGATTTCATGAGACTTACTGGAGTTGTGACTACGTCCGATCAGGAAGATCCTAAGGCGATTGAAAAAATACTAAATGTAGAGTATGGTCAAAAGCTAAATGTTAAATGGCAGCATGACATAGAAAAGAATACATATTCGTTTTCCATTGATAGCATAAAGAAATTTAAAGAACCTGCAATCCTTAAGCTAAATTGGTCTGGAAAGGAAATAAATGCAGATGATAAAGGCACGTTCGATATTGAAGTGCCTGCTATAGGTTCATACCTGGTTTTAGCTGTAAAGGCTGTTCAAGACCAGGAAGATTATGCACTTATTCAACTTTCTGAACCAGTAAATGTGTCGCAAGACTTAACAGGGTTGATCACACTGAATAATTTATCTGATCTAAGATTTACAATTGACAGGAGTCAAATCAAGGTTTATTCGACTCAGAATCTTGAAGGCAATTATACCGTAAATGTAGACGCAGGAATAGAGAATATTCAAGGGAAAAAACTTGAGCAGGCAAAAACTGCGAACATTGTCTTTGAAAACAAAAATCCCTCGGTAACTATAGCTGGAAGCGGAACTATCTTACCGAATTCGGGAAAACTTGTCCTGCCTTTCGAGGCAATAAATCTTAAGGCGGTAGACGTAACTGTCATCAAAATTTATGAAAACAACATTCCTCAGTTCTTTCAAAGTAATGGTTATAAAGATGGTACTGATCTCCGACGTGTTGCTAGGCCAGTTGTACAAAAAGTACTCAGATTAGATGAGGACAAAGGTCTAAACTTAAGTAAGAAGAACCGTTTTACTTTAGACCTTGATAAATTGATTAAAGCAGAACCTGGAGCCATGTATCGTGTTACTATTGGTTTTAGACAGGCTTACAACGTTTTTGCTTGTACAGAAGTTGATTCTGAAACATCAGCATCATCGGACGAAGAATATGGTAATTATGGTGAAAAAATCGATGAAGATGACGATTTTTGGAATGCTTACAATAGCTACTACCCTAACAATTATCGTTGGAACGACCGTGACAATCCATGTACACCGTCCTACTATACAAATGATAAGTGGGCAAGCCGGAACTTATTAGCTTCGAATATTGGATTAATTGCAAAGCGTGGCAATGACAATACGATGCTGATTGTTTCGACTGATCTACTTACTGCAAAGCCATTGGAAGCCGTAACTTTTGAACTGTTGGATTATCAAAATCAGCTTATTTATACGACCAAGTCAGACGCAGATGGCTTAGCTACTTTAGACTTAAAGCGTAAACCTTTTCTTTTGATTGCTAAGAAAGGAGATGAACGTGGTTATCTAAAGTTGGATGATGGAGGCTCTCTCCCACTTAGCCGTTTTGATGTAAGTGGTGATGTGGTACAGAATGGCCTGAAGGGCTTTATTTATGGAGAAAGAGGTGTATGGCGGCCGGGTGATTCCATCTTTGTTTCCTTCATTTTAGAAGATAAACTAAAGAAGCTTCCTGCAAACTATCCAGTCACTTTCGAATTCTACAATCCTAAAGGGCAATTATATAAGAAAAGCGTCAATGGTAAGCCAATGAACGGTTTTTATATTTTTAAAACATCAACGGAAAGGGAGTCGCCAACCGGAAATTGGTTAGCGAAGATAAGAGCTGGTGCCTCTACTTTTAGTAAAACTATAAAGGTAGAAACCATTATGCCCAATCGCCTGAAGATTAATTTTAACATAGGAGACACGCCTTATCTAGGTATCGGAGCCTCTTCTTCAGCAATTTTAACGGCAAACTGGTTATTCGGAAACGTCGGAAAGAACCTCAAAGCTAAAGTCGATGTTAACTTAAATACAATGAAAACCACTTTTAAAGGTTTTGAAGCTTATGAGTTCGACAATCCAACAGTTACCTTTCAATCTCAGGTAAAAACGGTATTTGAAGGCACATTAAATGAAACAGGATCAGCTGCTATAAATACGAATCTGAACGAAAACAATACTGCACCTGGAATGCTAAAAGCTAACTTTACCACCAAAGTTTTCGAAGCCGGGGGCAATTTTAGTATTGATAATTTTAGTATTCCTTACCATGTGTATAAGAATTACTATGGTATCAAAACTCCTGAAGGAGACAAATTAAGTGGCATGCTTTTGACCGGCAAAGACCATCTGGTAAACATAATAAATGTTGATAGAAATGGAAACCTTTTAAGGGGTAAGAAGGGCGTCAATGTTGAAGTATACAAAGTTCAATGGCGATGGTGGTGGGAACAGGATGATGAAAATTCATTTGCGAACTTCACACAGAATAATTACAATAAAATAGTAAGCAATACTTATGTAACCCTAATAAATGGAAAAGCTGATTATAAATTACGAATTGATGAACCTGAATGGGGACGTTATTTAATACTCGTAAGAGATGAAAACGGCGGCCATGTAACTGGTAAGTCTGTATATATTGACTGGCCAGGATGGGCTCAAAGAGAACAGGCGACTAACCCTACTGAAGCCTCAATGTTGTCATTTACAGCAAATAAAGCAAAGTTTAAAGTTGGTGAAGAAGTTGTACTCACTATCCCTTCAGGCCAGGGAGGACGGGCATTAGTTTCAATAGAAAATGGCAGTCGGGTACTTAAAACATTCTGGACAAATACAAACGCCGGACAAACTCAATTTAAATTTAAGGCTGAAAGTACTATGACTCCAAACGTGTTCGCGACAGTTACGCTAATGCAGCCACATGCTCAAACAGTTAACGATCTTCCAATCCGAATGTATGGATCAATCCCAATACTTGTTGAAGATCCCAGTACGATACTGAGTCCAACTATTCAAATGGCTGATAAACTCAAACCTGAGGTGGAAAGTACTATTACCATTGGCGAAAAAAATAATAAGGAGATGACGTATACGGTGGCAATTGTTGACGAAGGATTACTTGACCTTACCAGATATAAAACCCCGGATGCACATTCTGCTTTTTATGCAAAGGAAGGTCTAGGTGTTAAAACATGGGACCTATTTGATTACGTTCTAGGCGCATGGGGCGGAAATCTGGAGAGAATACTTAGTATAGGTGGCGACGGAAGCATAAATAAAAACTTAAGCCCTGCCAAGGCTAACAGATTTATTCCAGTAGTAAAATACTTAGGCCCATTTCATATCAACGCTGGGGAAAGCAAAACGCACAAATTTAAACTCCCTCAATATATAGGAGCCGTAAGAGCAATGGTTATTGCCGGCCAAAATGGCGCCTATGGATTTACGGAAAAATCCATTCAAGTCAAAAAACCACTTATGGTTTTAGCAACCTTACCACGGTTGATTGGTCCAGGAGAGCAATTTACACTTCCCGTCACAGTTTTCGCTACGGAAAGTAATTTGAAAAATGTGACAGTCAGCCTGCAACTGCAAAACCTTCAATTATCGGGGAACGCTGTGCAGACAGTTTCATTTCCTCAACCAGGTGAAAAAATGGCTTATTTTGATATTAAGGCTCCAATGACGACTGGAATTGCAAAAGTTAAAATAATTGCAAAAAGTGGTACGGAACAGACAAGCTATAATGTTGAGATGGATATCAGAAATCCTAATCCTTATATAACCAATGTTGTTTCGGCAACAATACAACCGGGTGCAAGCTTTAGCCAGGCCTACCTTCCTATCGGTATGAATGGTACAAACTCAGGTGCAATAGAGTATTCTTCACTACCACCGGTGAATCTTAAAAAACGTTTGAATTACCTTATACAATATCCTCATGGTTGTGTGGAACAAACTACGTCGGCAGTTTTCCCTCAATTGTATCTGGATCGATTAATTAATCTATCAGCTAAACAAAAGTCTACTTCAGAAGCTAACATCAAGGCCGGTATAGGAAAATTGAAAGGGTTTCAGAATACTGATGGTGGTTTATCTTATTGGCCAGGATCTGGAGACTCAGATGAATGGGGCACAAATTATGCTGCACACTTTCTTATTGAATCGCAAAACACGGGCTATACATTACCGGTTGGAATGTTTGACGGTATCGTTCGTTTCTTAAAAAATAAAGCTTCGAACTGGGTTCCAAACAGTAATAATTTCTATGGAGGTGATTTGTCGCAGGCTTATAGATTGTATGTACTTGCTCTGGCTAAACGTGCAGATATTGCTGCAATGAATCGGCTTAGAACTTTTGAGTATCTTTCTGTAGCTGCAAAATGGCGTTTAGCTGCCGCTTATAAACTTGCAGGTCAGGGAGAAGCTGCAACAAGTCTTATTCAAAATTTGCCTACAGAAGTTAAGCCATTTACGCAATTAGGTGGAACCTATGGGTCTGATGTCAGGGATCAGGCGATGATTTTGGAAACACTAACATTATTGGGGCGGAAAGCAGCTGCCGGAGGATTACTTCAACCCTTGGCGGCAAAGTTAGG
>Ga0247814_10001434_pt1 | contig 14059 bp, 15 predicted proteins | sample UWRJL179409R1_FD_179947 | JGI IMG/M metagenome (GOLD analysis project Ga0247814, IMG submission 179947) | Plant litter microbial communities from Arlington Agricultural Research Station in Wisconsin, United States - UWRJ-L179-409R-1 | ecosystem: Environmental > Terrestrial > Plant litter >...
AAAAAGTCGGCTTAATAGCTTAAAATCATGGATTTAGTAAAATTTGTTGAAGAGCAGGTAATCGCAAAAAATGAGTTTCCTGCATTCAAATCAGGAGATACAGTGAGTGTTCACTATAAAATTCGCGAAGGTAATAAAGAACGTATTCAAATTTACCAAGGTGTAGTATTGCAACGCAATAGTGTGGGCGCAAACGAAACGTTTACTGTTCGTAAAATGTCTAATGGCATTGGTGTTGAACGTATATTCCCAATCAATTCTCCAAACATCGCTAAGATCGAGGTGAATAGTCACGGTAAAGTTCGCAGATCTAAATTATTCTATCTGCGCGAGCTTACTGGTAAAGCAGCACGTATCAAATCTAAAAGAGTTTAATCTTTTAGACATCAGCATAATAGCCTTCCCGATTTCATCGGGGAGGTTTTTTTGTTTGCAAAATATTTCTGATCTTTTATCTCAACTATCTGCCAGCTTATATGGACAGCGCCTTCTTCGAACAAGTGTACTGGGGCAATACGGTCAAAGAATATTGCCTGTTCGCAGGCTTTATTATGCTCGGGCTGCTTTTCAAAAGGATCATCTCCAGGCTGCTCAGCCTGTTGCTTTTTAAGCTCTTCAGAAACTTTGCGTCTGATGTAGAGGATGGGCATTTTGTTTCTCTTCTACTCAAACCTATCGAATTCTTCCTACAACTGATTACCTACTATGCCGCCGTCAATCAACTCAAGCATCCGCTGGATGTCCGGCTGTTCAGTACATCAGGTAAAATAGACATGTCAAAAATTCCATTAGATATCTACCTGGGCCAGGTTGTCGACAAAGTATTCTTGTTTCTAATCATTCTGTCCATCTTTTGGATTATACTGAGAATCATAGATTTCGTGGCCCATGTGTTGAAGTACAAAGCCACAATTACTCAGAATAAAGCGGATGATCAACTGGTTCCTTTTTTAAAAGAACTAACCAAAACGATGGTCTGTTTTATTGGTTTCTTTGTCTTACTTGGGTACGTTTTTGAGATTAATGTCCTAACACTGATCACCGGATTAGGTATTGGTGGTATTGCCGTGGCACTTGCAGCAAAAGAAAGCCTGGAAAATTTGATCGGATCATTTACCATTTTCCTTGATAAGCCATTTACCGTAGGAGATGTAGTTAAAGTGGATGGGGTGGAAGGAACCATAGATAAGGTAGGTTTTCGAAGCACGCGACTAATTACTCCAGACAAAACTACTGTCATTATTCCCAATAGGGCGATGATTGACGGTGTCCTGGAGAATGTCACGAGAAGAAACTACCAACGGGTCATCTTTATGCTGGGGTTAAGCTATGGCACGAGTAAGGATACCGTGAAGACGGTCATTAAAGAGATCACTAAGCTCTTAAATGACCATGAACACATTCAGGATGGATCAGCAAGATTAGAAGCATTCGGAGAAGCCTCACTTAATATTCAAGTCATCTACCTTGTGCCTAATGAGAGCATTAAATCTCCATCTGAAATTAAAGAAGAGATCAACTATGGGATTATTGAAGTCGTTCAGCGAAACAGTGCTGACTTCGCAATTAAGCCAGTTCAGCTAAGACCGTGATCCCGCCCTTTACGACTTGATTAAGTTCGAGGTTAACCTTGGTGCCAAGTGGAAGAAAAATATCAACACGGGATCCGAATTTGATAAATCCAAATTCCTTAGTTTGTTCCACCACATCACCTTCTTTTACATACCAAACAATCCGTCTGGCCAAAGCGCCGGCAATCTGTCTGAATAAAACAGGTGTACCATTCTCATGTTCCACCACCACCGTAGTACGCTCATTTTCCGTAGAAGATTTGGGATTCCAGGCTGCCAGGTACTTCCCCGGGTGATATTTAAAGAATTTCACCACTCCAGAAATTGGATTTCTGTTGATGTGGACATTCACTGGTGACATAAATATCGAAACCTGTAGTCTTCTATCTTTAAAATATTCTCCTTCTTCTGTCTCCTCAATAACAACTACTTTACCATCTGCAGGGCAAATCACCAAGTCATTTCCAGAAGTGAAAGAGCGTCCAGGGTTCCTGAAGAACTGTAAAACAATTAAGAAAAGGGCAACAGAGAATATATAGACACTCCATCGTAACCAAGCAACATCAGCAAACCTATAATCTATAACCGCATTGATTACAAAAATAAAAAGTAATGAAACAGCAATCGTGGTATAGCCTTCTTTGTGTATGGTCATGTTTTTGATTTATATAAACGCTGCAAAATTGAGAAAAAATATTGGATTAAGCAGGGTTAGTGGTGACAGATTTTGCTCGGTAGATATCTTTAAGGTTTCTCCCTAAACCATCATAATCCAAACCATACCCTACCACAAAATCATTCTCAATCTCAAACCCTACATATTCTAATTCATCAATAGGTGCTTTCAGTGCTTTAGGCTTTAATAATAGAGAACAGACCTTGATTGAAGAAGGTCCCTGTTTTTTGATTTCCGCTATAATATAATCCAGGGTGAAACCTGTGTCCACAATATCCTCCACAATGATGACATCACGTTCGTGGAGATGCTCTGGTAATCCAAAGGCCTGTTTAATTTTTCCAGTACTTGCCGTCCCATCGTAGCTGGCTACCTTGATAAAGCCAACCTCACAAGAAACACTTACTTCTTTGAGCAGGTCAGCCATAAACAGAAAACTTCCGTTTAAAACGCCAATAAAATATGGACAGCGGTCTTCATAATCCACATTTAATTGAATACCAATCAAGCGGATGCGTTTGCAAATATTGTCGTTCTCCAAAAAGAGCTCGAATTCTTTATCGGCTATCTGTATTGTATTCATGCTACCCGTTCTCCTTTTTTTCTTTCTCCAGCTCCTTTTCTTTTCGCCGTTGTTCTCGCTTTTCCTGTCGCAATTGTTTCTTTGTTTTCAGGGTATCTGCTGTTGAGGTTGGACGTGACACCGAATCTTTTTTGCCTCCAAAAAGGCGATCAAATAACGTTTTAGATTCATCCTGTGTCTCGATTGCCGGCAATGGGTCATCATTGTCGAATGCATTCGTGTCTATTACTGTGGTATCAGGGAGTAGATATTGTCTAAGGCCTTCTCTTAACCTAACGTTATAAAATCCATAGCCGCTGGTGTCTGGGGGCGTCAAACCTCTTCTTGCCATGATATTACCAATGTATTGGAAGTAGTTATACATGTAGTCTTTTAACCCGCCGTCGCCTCTGAATTTGAACAGGGCAATTTTAGGCCTGGGAACAATATTGGCAAGAAATATTCCTTCACCAATGTTCAACTCGGAAGGTGATTTTCCGAAATAATGCCTGGTGGCTTCGCCAATACCGTAAACATTCTGTCCCATCTCGATAATGTTGAAGTACACTTCCAACATACGATTCTTGCTTACCAAGTTGTTATTTTCTATAAGCCAAACAATTAGAATCTCCTCTGCTTTTCGGGCAAGGGTCTTTTTTCTACTCAAAAAAACATTTTTTACCAACTGCATTGAAATCGTACTTCCGCCTCTCACAAACTTTTTCTCCTTGAAGTTCACGGCGAAAGATTTCCGTATCGACTCTTGAACGAACCCCTTGTGGGAGAAGAATGATGGATCCTCAGAAGTTAAAATGGCATTTTTGAAGTTGCTGGAAACTTGAGATAGTGGAGTGTAGTTTGGGTTTGAGGGACCAATCATGATGTCTCTCATTGGCTTCCCGTATTCATAAGGTGTATAAACGAACGGTTCGTTGATCTTCTGTAGGTTGGTCTTCCCCCATTTCACAATCTTAAGCTGGTTTGGAATTAGTCCGGAGTCAAACTTCACGCTATCCGGCTGAGAACTATCCAGGTAGAAGTTCAATGCATATTTAACCTTACCAGTGACCTTCAGGCCTTCAAGAGACTCGAACAACCCTTGTGGAAAAGCATTCAGGATTTCCTGCGCATCCTGCTCAGGAGCATTGATCTTGACTTCATAAATTTTGTTTGGACTGAGTGTATACTTTAAAAACGGGTGTAACTTTGCTTTCTTTAGATAAACTGTTGAACTGCTATCTAAGGCCACGTAGTTTTGGCCAATAAGTAAGTCAGCATCAATTCTGGCTTCAGGTACCACAATATCATTGGCCGCAATCTTGGCATGATTGATTAGTAAATTTCTCACAGACCATGACCCTTCGATTTTATAATCATCGCCACTATAGTCTGCATCTTTAAGCACGGTTCTTACCGTGTCGAAACTGAATTTGGCCTGCAACTTGTGATTTAAATAAGGCAACTCTACTTTTTTATGGTCGGCAAACATCATAACGTCGAAGTGTTTCCGGGCAGCTTTAACTTCGCCATTAACATGCCAGGTTGATTCATTTCCATTCACCAGAATAGTGGAATTCAATTCGCCACCGTCAATAGTTGCGGCGGTAGTTAAGAAAGATAATTTGGCCGTATCGTTGTCGTTAACGCTTAGCAGAAGATTTTTGATCTCCATGTCGTCAGGGACTTTATATAGAATTTGATTGAGCAGGTTGCTGGCGATCTCTGATAACGCAACCTTGGACTTGTTCTCCGTGCTGTCTTTCTTCTTGCGCTTAAGAATAAAATCAATATTAGATAAGGAGTCTTTAAAAACAAGGCTAATTTTTCCGTCTTGCAAGTTCAACTTTGAAAGCTTAACATTTCCGAAAAGGAGTGGCCATAATTTCACCCCAATGGTCATATCTGCAATGGTTGTCAACGTATCACGCTCTTTAGGCACCACAGAAATATTCGTCATATGTACGGTGCTGAGCCCGTTAAACCCCGCCTCCCCAATTTTCACTTCCAGATCGTAGTCCTTGTTTGCCTTGGAAATTGCTTTGGCAATCATCTTCTGAAGTAAGGCTTCCCGCTTGCTGTATGCAATGCTACCAACGATTGAAACGAGTATAATAAGGATCCCTAAAACCCAGGCACCGATCTTCAGGTACTTTTTAGGGATGTTGATTTTTGGAAGCTGCATGCTGTTAATTAGGTATTTAATGCTAAACGTTCAATACAAACTAAAAGTTTAATTCGCGTTAAAATTACAATAAAATGGGGCATATAAAAGGCATATCGTTCCTATTTTAACTAAATTTGCGGCAATGATGATTAGTCCGGAACAAGTACTCTCTGCCCTTAGAAACGTCGAAGATCCCGATCTTAAAAAAGATTTGGTTACCCTAAACATGATCAAGGATTTAAAGATTGAGGGCAATGACGTGAGCTTTACCTTAGAGCTGACCACTCCCGCCTGTCCCATGAAGGACATGCTGAAGAATGCTTGTAACAATGCGGTAAAGCATTTTGTGAGTAAAGACGCCGAGGTACACATTAATGTGACCTCTCGTGTAACCAAACCCATGGATACTACGCAACTGAAAGATATCCGGAACATTGTTCTCGTTTCCTCAGGAAAGGGTGGGGTAGGGAAGTCTACTGTGGCCAGCAATCTAGCTGTTACCTTGGCAGCAGATGGCGCTAAGGTAGGCTTAATTGATGCGGACATCTATGGGCCGTCGGTACCAACGATGTTCGATCTTGTTGGCGCTAAACCATCAGCAAGAGAAACAGAAGACGGAAAGACACTCATCCTCCCAATTGAGAAATATGGCATCAAGCTGCTCTCTCTTGGTTTTTTTGCAGATCCTGATCAGCCCGTACCATGGCGCGGACCGATGGCTTCCAATGCCGTAAAGCAATTGTTTAACGATGCAGATTGGGGAGAGTTGGATTACCTCATCGTAGACCTTCCGCCTGGAACAGGAGATATCCACATCACTATCACGCAAAGTTTCCCAATAGCTGGCGCAGTAATCGTCACTACTCCACAACAGGTCGCGCTTGCAGATACGCGTAAAGGTTTGGCGATGTTTAAAATGCCCTCAATTAATATTCCTGTTCTCGGAGTTGTGGAGAACATGGCCTATTTTACGCCTGCAGAGCTTCCCGAAAACAAATATTATCTGTTTGGTAAGGATGGTGGAAAACAGCTTGCAGCGTCTTTTGACGTTCCTTTTTTAGGAGAAATTCCTATCGTGCAAGGTATTGCTGAAGCTGGAGATAGCGGTACGCCAATCGCTTTAGACGCATCTGATATCATTAGCAAAACTTTCTCTCAAATTGCCGGTAGAGTGGCTCAGCAGATCGCGATTAACAATGCAATCTCCTAAGTCATAAAAATTTACTATTTTTATACTTTAAAATATAACCAATGAATTTAACAGAACAAGTAGAGCAAGCACTGGAAACCATACGTCCGTATTTAATTGCAGATGGTGGCGATGTTGCTATAGAGGAAATCACGGAGGATAATGTCGTTAAATTGAAATTATTGGGTAACTGCGGTTCCTGCAAGATGAGTTTTATGACTATGAAAGCCGGGATAGAGCAAGCGATCATGAAAGCGGTGCCGCAAATCACCTCTGTTGTGGCCATTAATCTTGCTGAGCCTGTTTAAGTGATTTAACACAATTTAACTAGTCGTGTTGTTTAATACAGGTAAATTTGTATATGAAGTACCCATTAATCCTATTATTGCTTCTCTTCGTTTCTCCGGTATTCGCTCAGCGAGTCACTACTGAAAAGAAACTGATCCAATTCTCCGGTATCATCACCGATGTGGATAGCAATGCGGTGGTACCTTATGTTACCGTGACTAACTTAAGCAACAAAGAACAACGGTATGCAGCCAACTATAAGGGCTTTTTCTCTTTTATTGCACATCCTGGTGACACGATATTATACACCGCAGTAGGTTATCATGACTTATTGCTCCCTATCCCTACTGACATTGCCGACACCAAATACACGGCCTACGTTAAGCTGAAATCTGAAATTGTAAATCTTCCTACGGTGAGGGTCTATCCTTGGGCAACTGTTGAGGACTTCACCCGAGATTTTATGACGATGAAAATCGCAGATGATGATTACCTAATCGCGGTTAAAAATTTATCCAGAGAAAGTATCAATGCACTCATGATGACGCTTCCGAGAGATGGTGGAGAAGTGCAAAGTACCAATTTCAGGCTTAACCATTGGAACTCTCTGAACAAAAACATGGTGCAATCCAATCCATTACTTAACCCTTTTGCCTGGGGTAAGCTACTGGAATCGATTACTAAGGGAGATAAAAGCAGAGGTTCTTCAAACTAGCGTTTTTTGCGCTGGTTAGGAAAACGCATCTTGTAATCAGCTTTGATGTTTCCCTTTGAAATATTGTCCAGCTTGCTTTGAAGCATTCTTTTTCTCAACAATCCCAACTTATCGGTAAATAGCGTTCCCTCAATATGATCGTATTCATGCTGAATCACACGTGCCGGCATACCAGAAACAGTTTCTTCATGCAGGTTCCAGTGCTCATCATAGTATCTGATGGTAACGTTAGGTTTGCGCATCACATCTTCTCTAATGTCCGGAATGCTTAAGCATCCTTCGTTAAACGCCCAGGGCTCACCCGTTTCTTCCAGGATCTCCGCATTGATGAACACTCTTTTATAACGTGCTTTATCATCACTCCCCGTATCAACAATAAAAAGACGTATCGGCAAGCCAATTTGTGGCGCAGCCAAGCCAACACCACTGGCATTGTTCATCGTCTCAAACATATTAGTGATCAACTGCTGTAAATCCGGATAGGCCTCGTCAATTGGGGTGCATACCTTTTTCAGTACCGGATCTCCATAGGCTACAATGGGTAACTTCATGGTACAAAGGTATAAATATTACGCCAAAGGATAAAAAGTTAGGGAACTCAAATTGCGTTCATCGAGAATTTCATTGGCAATATGGGCGGTTTCAGCAGTGGTAACCGATTGGATCTTTTTGAAAATGGTCGTTAAATCATCTATTTTGTCATATTCCAGCAGACTCTTTGCCATCGAAATGATCAATCCAATTCTGTTCTCCTCTCCTAAAGCAATCTGCCCGATAAACTTATTCTTAGCCTTCTGAAGCTGAATCTCTGTCATGGGCTTCTCCCTCAACTTCCTGAATTCTTTGAAGATGAGTTCAAGCGCCCGGTCAACCTTTTCAATGTCCGTCCCAAAATACAGGGTAAAGATACCGGTGTCTGTTAGGGGACTATATCCGGACTCAATTGTATAAGCAATACCATACTTTTCCCTGATTTGAAGGTTTAGTACAGAGCTCATTCCTGTACCTCCGAAATGATTGTTCAACAACAGTAGCCCGGTTTTGTATGGGTCGTGCAAGGAATAGGCTTGAATGCCCAATACGGTATGTGCTTGCGCGATTGGCTTCTCCTGAGCGGCTTTGAACAGGGTTAGCTTTTCAGGAGCTATACGCTGAGATTGGTGTAAATTAGCAGGGATATCGGAGTAATGTTTACTCCCAACTTTTACCAGTTGAGCCAATGAATAATTACCGATCACGGCAACAACAATCTTATCTGTATGGTAATTTTCAGCGATAAATTGTAAGATATCTGATCGTTCTAATGCACTTACAGATTCTACGGTGCCAAGAATATTCCTTCCCATAGGATGATCGGCGAATAACAAATCTTCAAAATCATCATAAATGGCTTCTTCCGGTTGATCCTGATAAGAAGCAATCTCATCCAGAATTACACCTTTTTCTTTCTCCATCTCATCCTCAGGAAAGGTAGAGTGGAAAACGATGTCGTTGAAAAGCTCAAGAGTTCTGTCCAAATATGGATGTAGAAAGCTGGCATGAATGCAGGTGTACTCTTTGGTCGTATAGGCGTTTAAATCTGCGCCCACACTTTCCAGTCTGTTCAGAATCTGGTTGGTATTCCGTTTTTCCGTACGTTTAAATATCAGGTGTTCTATAAAATGAGCCAAACCAGATTGACGGTCCTTTTCATCTCGTGAACCACTATTTATAATGATGCAGGCATGAGAGATCGTCGAAGCTGAAGGCACCTGTAATAAGCGAATGCCATTGGGCAAAGTATGAACGTTGTATTCCATCGATGCGCAAAGGTACACAGAAATGTTTATTTCAATTCTGTGTATTTGAAAGTGTAGTAGCCAGTTTCCTCTGCCTCATCCTGGTTAAAGTAATAGCTTTCTACTTGAAACTTTACCACGGTTCCTGCATTCGTTCTAACTACAAATACGCGGTCAGCGATCGGCAATACCTGATGGGTAGCCATATCATAAGTATACCAACCATTTCCCGAGCCGGATGGAATACCACTCGTAGCCTGTGTATCTTCCTGAAACCCGGTCGAAGGAGTTTTAATTACCTTTTCGAAACTTGTCCCTTTCAAGGTTGCTACCGCTACTTTAGTTTTGAGGTCAGCTTTGTTATTCAGCTTTATCGTTGTCGCATTAAAAGCCAGGTCCCAAGCCTCTGTCTCTTTCACTTCTTTGCCCACACTCAAGCTAAAATATGCGGTCTTGCTTTTCGCATCCAGGTTCTTAATGGTTTTTAGAGCTGTAGTGTCTTGCGCAGTGGCGATGGTCGAAAAAAGCCCAAGGAATATAGCGGAGAGTAAATACTTCATATAGATTGTTTTTACAAATAAACAAAAACTATTTAGAATTAATCTAATTAGGTAAAACATTTAGTTATAACAGGATCAGTTGGGTATGCTGTCAATTTGACAACATTTTTAAATTGGAATAACCCTTGCTAATCTGATTATGTACTTAAAAATCAGTTAACAATATGAGCATAGAAGAAAAAGGAAGTATTTCCATTCACACAGAGAATATTTTCCCGATCATCAAAAAATTCCTGTATTCAGACAATGAGATCTTTTTAAGAGAACTTGTTTCCAATGCCGTAGATGCGGTACAAAAAATCAAAAGATTAGCAGCATTGGGCCAGTACAATGGCGAGCTGGGAAATCCGTTGGTAGAAGTTGCAGTCGATAAAGAAGCAAAGACAATCACCATTACCGACAACGGTTTGGGAATGACTGCTGAAGAAATAAAAAAATATATCAACCAGGTGGCTTTCTCAGGAGCCAGCGAATTTGTAGAGAAATTCAAGGACGCAAAAGATGCCAATGAGATCATAGGTAAGTTTGGTCTGGGTTTTTACTCCGCATTTATGGTGGCAGACTTGGTAGAAATTCAAACATTGTCTTACCAGGATGGTGCAGAACCAGCACGATGGACATGTGATGGAAGTACCTCTTTTGAAATTTCTGCAGGAAACAGAACAACACGTGGTACCCAAATCATCCTGCATGTAAATGCAGATTCTGAGGAGTTCCTGGACAACAGTAAGCTTGAAGGCATACTTGATAAATATGGTAAGTTTTTACCTGTTCCAATTAAATTTGGAACCAAAACTGAGCAAGAGCCAGACGGAGAGGATGAAGAAGGAAAACCTAAAACCAAGAGCGTTGAGGTGGATAACATCATCAATACCACCAACCCGATCTGGACGAAGGCACCTGCAGAATTGTCAGACGAAGATTACCTTTCGTTCTACAAACAATTGTATCCTTTCTCAGAAGATCCATTGTTCTGGATCCACTTGAACGTAGATTATCCCTTCAACTTAACGGGCGTATTGTATTTCCCGAAAGTGAAGAATGACTTCGATATGCAACGCAATAAAATTAAGTTGTTCTCTCGTCAGGTGTTTATCACAGATGAAGTGAAGGATATTGTTCCTGAATTCCTGATGTTGCTGCATGGTGTAATAGATTCACCAGATATTCCTTTGAACGTATCTAGAAGCTTCTTGCAAGCAGATAGCAATGTTAAAAAGATAAACAGCTACATCACCAAAAAGGTCGCTGATAAATTGCAGGAGCTTTTCAACAAAGACCGTAAAGGCTTTGAAGAAAAATGGGGTGACATTGGCCTTTTTGTGAAATACGGAATGGTAAGTGAAGAGAAATTCAATGATAAAGCGAAGGACTTTGCTTTGTTGACCAATACGAAAAAAGAATACTATACGCTGAATGAGTACCATGATAAAGTGAAGGACTTCCAAACGGATAAAAATGGACAGGTTGTCTATATCTATTCAAATGATCCTGCAAAACAAGATAGTTTTATTCAATCGGCCAATAAGATCGAATACGATGTGTTGTTAATGGATTCACCTATTGACAATCATTTTGTGCAACACCTGGAACAGAAACTAGAGAAAACTTCGCTTAAGCGCGTAGACTCGAGTGTGGCCAGTAAATTAATTGACAAAGATGACCATGTAGAATCTGTACTGACAGAGGATCAGTCTAAAGCAGTTAAAGAAGTGTTTGAAAAAGCGATCACCAGACCTGGCTATTCGGTGGAAATCGTTGGCTTGAACCCAGAAGAGTTGCCGGTAACAGTAACAATGGATGAGTTCATGAGGAGAATGAAAGACATGGCTGCAATGGGCGGAGGTATGGGCTTTTACGGAAGTATGCCTGATAGTTACAAAGTAGCCATCAATGGAAATCATAAATTAATTAATAAAATTCTGGCTTCGGATAACGAAGAGACCAAAGGATTACTTGCTAAACAAGCAGTTGATTTAGCGTTATTGGCACAAGGTATGCTTACAGGTGCTGAGTTAACCGCTTTTGTGAGTAGAAGCGTTGAATTGATCTAGCAGCCCCGGCTGAGATTTCGATCTTCTAATGGAGCGGAGTAGCGATAAGCTACTCCGCTTTTTTCGTAATTAATTATAAATTTAATAAACTGTTGATATTCAGTTAAAAGGAAGTACCTTGCATTAAACCAAATACGTTACTTATCCCTCAAGAAACGCCTCATGATAAATAGTCTGGATGCAACCGATATTGCAATTTGTAAGCTTTTAATAGGCGATGCAAGAATAACAATGAAAGTTCTAGGTAAAAGAGTATTTCTGTCCCCTTCTGCGACAAGAAAGCGAAAAAACCATCTGGAAGATGATGGGTTTATCGAACTTCATTACTCTATTGCTGAAAATAGTAAGTCAGAAAAATTGGTGCTAATGCATTACCACATCAAGCTTATCGCCAACTCTGGAGATCACATTAAACGTTTTATGGAAAAATCTATGGAATCACGACAGATTGTGAATTGTCAATATGTGGCAGCTGATCTCTATGATTTTGTGCTCACCGTAAAGGCGGCTAATTTTATTGAGAACAATCGAATTGTGGCCGACCTGTGCCAAGGTTTTGACATCTTTTCTTCATCAAATGATGTTGTGCTCAGTGAAACCAAAGCTGTAAATTTAAACACCCTGTAGCACTTCTCTTCTTTTTCTCGTATAAGGTTCCAAAAGCGTTAATGGCCATTAACCAATTGATTCATCGAATAGTGAAACCGTTTATTAAAGAGAAAAGAAAACATGAGAATGAAATCCCTTATTGCCGCAATTGCCATCACCTCCATAATGAGCTCTTGCATGAAAGAAAATGATGTACAACCTCAACAGCCGGTTGCCGGATTAAGTATCGTACAAGCCTCCCCAACAACAGAAAATCTTGACGTTTACGTAGACAATACCAGAGCACTTTTTGACCTTGCTTATGCCAAAAAGGTAGATTACCTTAATCTATTCCCTGGAAGCAGAAAACTGAGCATCACAAAAAAAGGCAACCAAACTGTTCTGCTGTCTGAGCAGCTTACACTCAAAGATTATTTAGGATATACGCTTTTCATCACTGATAAACTAGAAACTGCCAAGTTCTTGTTTTTAGAGGACGACCTGACTAAACCTGCAACAGGCAAAGCGAAAGTACGTTTTGTTAATGTGAGTCCAGATGCACCCGCTTTAAATCTAGCGATCGCAGGTAAAGAAACTGACTTAGTTACGAACAAAATATTTAAGGAGTACAGTACCTTTGTTGAAATTGATGCTGCTGAGAAAGTAACATTTAATGTTAAAAATAAAGAAACTGCTGCGCTTGAAACCAGCATTGCTGATGTAAAAATTGTAGCTGGAGGCATCTATACCGTGTGGGTAAAAGGCTTAAAAGCAGCAACCGACGATAAAAAATTAGGTGTAGCTGTTTTCCAACACAAATAAAAACTCCTGAATACCGAATGCTCAAAATTGAAGAGGCCTTAAAAGGCTGTCTGCAAAATAAGACGAAGTCCAAGGAAATGATCTACAAATCATTTTATGGATACCTTATGGGCGTGGTTTTTCGGTATGTCAACGACAGAAATGACGCAGAAGAATTGGTGAACGATTGTTTTATTAAGATTTTTAAAAATATAGCAACGTTCACCTTTCCTGAAAACCCGGATCAACTTCAAAAGGCCTTCAAAGGATGGATCGCCAAGATTTCCTCTAGAACAGCCATCGATTTTTTGAGAACAAAAAAAACGAAAATGTATGTAGATGATATTGACGAACATCAACATCCCATAACAGAAGTGAATGTCATCTCGGCCTTAAATGTGCAGGACATATTAAGCCTGCTGGATGCACTCCCGGAAACACAAAGGATAATTTTCAACATGTATGAAATTGAAGGTTTCTCGCACGAAGAAATCTCTAAAATGCTGGATATATCCGGTAGTTCCAGCAGGGTTTACCTGACAAGGGCAAAAAATAAATTGAGAACATTGTATTCAAAATCACTAATTCAATCGTATGCCAACTAAACGTTTGAACACTTCCGGTAACGAGGAACTCATTTCCCACATCAAGGATAGCCTGGCTAACCATGAAGAGAGTTACGCGCCGGGTGCATGGGAAAACTTTAACAAAAAAGAGGAGCGTGGTCGCGGACTGATTTTTTGGATTGGAGGCTTGAGCAGTGCCGCAGCTGTACTATTGATCGCATTTGGTCTATTCTACAATTCCAGCCTGAAGCCAACGGGTAAAACGATTGACAATACCTTAACCCATCAACCTATTAAAGGAGTTAAAAACGCTCCGGATCAACTGAATGTTCCATCCCAGCCAATGCCACAAGTTTCGTCTACAGGAAACCCTTCAAAACAAACCAACGGAAGCCTGGGGAAAGGAGACATTGGTATCGCGAATCAATTGCCTGAAGTAAAAGTAATCAGCAAACAAAATGACTCCGTAATACCTTCGATACAGCAACTAGCCACACTTATTCCAACCAATCCACCTGTGGAGACTCCGCAGAAAGTACAAGGTACT
>Ga0247814_10001435_pt1 | contig 14059 bp, 12 predicted proteins | sample UWRJL179409R1_FD_179947 | JGI IMG/M metagenome (GOLD analysis project Ga0247814, IMG submission 179947) | Plant litter microbial communities from Arlington Agricultural Research Station in Wisconsin, United States - UWRJ-L179-409R-1 | ecosystem: Environmental > Terrestrial > Plant litter >...
ATACCGATTACTCTTTTTACAGGAGGGTTCGCACTGATCTTTGGGATCAGATATCTTATCAATAAAGAGAAAATGGCGCTGATAGAACGCGGAATAAATCCGAGAGAAGGAGAGTCTGCGCCAAAACCATTCCTCAGCCTCAAATATGGACTGCTGCTGGTGGGCTTTGGAATTGGATTGCTGGTTTCGCTGTTCACAGTTTTACAGACGCAGATCGATAAAGATAATGCAGTAGCTTTATATTTCGGGTTTCTTGGCATATTCGGCGGCCTGGGACTAATTTGCTCTTATGCTATTGAGAAAAAATGGCTGGATGAACACAAAAAATAACAAAATAATAGGTTAACAGCATATCCAAAGCTGGTATGACTGTTAACCTATTTTTGGAATAACCGCCACGGTAAGGCGGCTGATGCAATTCATTTTGCCTCTCTCATCATAAATTTTTATTTCCCATACATGGGTTTTTGCCCCAATATGCAGTGGTTTGCAAATCCCTTTTACCCTACCGTTTTTAACCGGCCTTAGGTGGTTAGCGTTAATTTCTAAACCAACGGCCTGAAAACGTTCCGGATCTATACACATATAAGAAGCAATACTGCCCAAGGTTTCTGCCAGTACAACAGAAGCCCCTCCGTGCAGGATCCCGGCTGGCTGATGCGTCCGCTCATCTACCGGCATGGTAGCAACTAAAAAATCTTCCCCAATTTCAGTAAACCGGATATCCAGCAAACCACCCAGATGGTTTTTGGGTCTGCCGTTTAAATTGTCGGTACTGAACTCGGTAAACCAGATCATAAATATCTTTCTTTAATTATTTCGGTATGGTGGATGACGTGTCCTGCAACCGTATACAGGATATTTTTGGCTACTTTAGTGTTCCCGCCAATGATACCGCTGCGGTTTAATTCGGCGTCGTTTAAGGATCTGAAAAGATACAGATTAGCTTTTCTCAACAAGCTGAATTCTTCGGTTAGGCTAAGCAGGCTGCGGTCGGGAAAGTGTGCCATTGCAACATAACTGTCTTCGTCAAATGAGGGCAGGCTCGCCTGTTCGCCGCGGGCTATGGCCACTAATCGGTAAACCAGAATCCTTTCAGTATCAATAATATGGCCGGTCATTTCTTTAATTGTCCATTTACCAGGCGCATATGCGTAATCAGCTTTAGCACTAAGGCTGTTTACAAAATCTGAAAATTCGGTAGCCTGACGCTGCAGCAGCTCAATAACATCTCCGTTAACAAGTAGCGTGTAATCAGCGTATTTTTTGGGTTGCTGGGGTTGGTTCATAAGTGATACTGCTTTTTAATATAATCCTGAAGGTGGTTCCTTTTCCTATTTCAGACTCTTTTACAAAAATTTGTCCGCTATGATAATTTTCAACAATACGTTTGGTTAATGATAATCCAAGTCCCCAGCCTCTTTTCCTGGTAGTATAACCCGGCTGAAAGACTGCATCAAATTTGGATCGGGGAATTCCCTTTCCGCTATCAGTTATATCAATAAATACTTCCTCCTTGGCGAGGTGCTCAATAATATTTACATTGATAGTCCCTTCATTTTCTATCGCATTTGCTGCGTTTTTCAGCAGGTTTTCTGTCACCCAGTCAAACAGGGGGATATTGAGCATAGCCCTCACCTGGTCGTCGCCCGTAATACTAAAGATCACCTTGTCTGACGTACGCAGCTGGAAATACTGTATGAAATTGTAGATAACTGTATAAACCACATGATCTTCGAGAACAGGCTTGGAGCCGATTTTCGAAAAGCGGTCGGTAATGACTTCCAGCCGTTTAATGTCGTTTTCCATCTCCGCAATCAACGGGTCGTCTTCTGCATCGAACCTCGACTTCATCAGTTCTACCCAGGCCATCAGTGAAGAAATAGGGGTGCCAAGCTGGTGGGCCGTTTCCTTTGCCATACCTACCCATACCTGGTCTTGCTCAGACCTGCGGGCCGAACTAAATGCTACATATGCGGTAAGTAGAAACAGGCCTATCACACTGAGCTGTATGTAGGGAAAATACCGGAGTTGTGTTAATATGAAGGAGTCTTTATGATAAATGTTCCATATGGTACCGTCCAGTCCGATAATAGGCGTGCCGGGGTGCTGCTTTTTCATTTTGCGAAGTTCACGGGCAAAGTACGCAGGGTCGTAAGTCAGGTTTTCCTTTTTTTCTACATTGTAATTCGTTTTGGTAGAGTCGAGGCCCCTAAACGAAAGGATTGACCCGTCTCCGGCGGTGATAATTACAGGAAGTTTGGTATTGTTACGGATGGTCTCAAATACATCGGTGTACCGGTCTGTATCGTACATCACCAACAACTGTTCGGTAACTTTTACATAGAGCTGGAATTGCAGCTGTTCTTCCTGCTGCATTTTTTTCACAAAAAAATCGCTGTAGAACACCGATGCCGTGCCAATTACAATTGCAAAAATGAGGAGGAAAAATTTCCAGCGGCGCTTTTTTTCGTAAGGATTCATAGGATATGCAGGCAAATTACTAAATACCATTCAAAAAGATATCAATAGAACGGTAAGCGTTTAAAAAATATATCTTTGTGCTTACGATATGGAAAAGAAAGTTAGAGTAAGATTTGCCCCCAGTCCGACAGGAGGCTTGCATTTAGGCGGTGTACGCACGGCTTTATTTAATTATTTGTTTGCCAAACAACACAATGGCACTTTTATTCTGCGTGTTGAAGATACCGACCAGACCCGCTTTGTTCCGGGAGCAGAAGAATATATTGTTTCCTGCCTTTCCTGGTGCGGAATAAAGCCTGATGAAAGCCCCGAATTAGGTGGCGAATATGGCCCTTACCGTCAGAGTGAACGTAAATCTACCTACAGGCAATATGCTGAACAGCTGATTGCAGATGGCTATGCATATTATGCTTTTGATACCCCCGAAGAACTTGATGCCAAAAGAAAAGAAATACCTAATTTTCTTTACGGGCAGGCTTCAAGAATGGATATGAGAAATTCACTGACACTTACTCTCGATGAAGTTGACGAGCTTTTAGCGGCCAATACACCCCATGTGGTGCGTATAAAAATGCCTGAAGACGAACATATATCTTTTAATGACCTGATCCGCGGACACGTAAGTTTTGATACCAATTTGGTTGATGATAAAGTGTTGCTGAAAGCAGACGGGATGCCAACCTATCACCTTGCCGTAGTAGCAGATGATAAGGCAATGGAAATTTCACATATTTTTAGGGGTGAAGAATGGCTGCCTTCGGCACCTATTCATATCCTTTTATGGAAATACCTGGGATGGGCAGATGAAATGCCTAAATGGGCACATTTGCCACTGATTTTAAAACCCGATGGGCATGGTAAGCTGAGCAAGCGTGATGGTGACCGTTTAGGTTTCCCTGTATATGCTCAGAACTGGACAGATCCGAAAACGGGCGATCTGACGCAGGGTTTTAAAGAGCTGGGTTTTATGCCCGGGGCTTTTGTCAATTTGCTGGCTATGCTGGGATGGAACGACGGTACCGACCAGGAAATATTTACACTGGAAGAGCTGATTGCTAAATTTTCACTGGAGCGCATCAGCAAAGCAGGGGCAAAGTTTGATTTTGAAAAAGCAAAGTGGTATAACCACGAGTGGATTAAAAATGCAGCTGCCACGGATTTGCTGGATGTGGTAAAACAGGGTTTTGCAGATAAAGGCATCGTGCTGGAAGATGATTTCCATACATTAAAGGTGATAGACCTGGTAAAAGACAGGTGTAACTTATTAACAGACTTTATAGCGCAAAGCGAATACTTCTTTACAGCACCATCATCATATGATGTGGCAGCGGTAAAAAATAAATGGAACCCTGAAAAAGTTGCATTTTTTGAGGCATTTAAGCCATTAATAGCAGACGGTATACCTGCTGCTGCACTGGAAGAAAGCTTTAAAGAACTGGCTGCAGCACATACCTTAAAAGCGGGAGAATTAATGCTGCCGTTCCGGATTATGCTGGTAGGAGGTAAATTTGGCCCCGGAGTTTTTGATATTGCCTTAACTCTGGGTGCAACAGAAACGGTACAGCGGATTTCTGCTGCTCTGATTGCTTTTGAGTAAATTTATTAATTAATTCAGATTTGGTATAACAATTGACAGGTTTAATGGTTATACCAAATCAGATTAGAATTTATGAAGTGGTTCGGAAAGGGCAGTAGTAATGTCGAAGATGCAAGAGGTTTCTCTGGCGGCGGAAAAGTTGTTGGAGGTGGTTTAGGGATCCTCGTTGTTATTATCGGGTTATTTTTTGGTACCGATCTTAGTGGTGTAGTGTCCAACCTTCCTGTAGGGAATACTGAACAGGGAGAAGTAAAATCGGGGACACCCCAGGATGCCGAAGGGAAATTTGTAGCAGGTGTACTGGAATCTACAGACCAGGTTTGGGCTTCGGAGTTCCAGGCTATGGGTAAATCGTATGAAACCCCTACTTTACGCTTATTTACAGGAGGCTCCCAGTCGGGCTGCGGTTATGCAGAATCTGCTGTAGGCCCTTTCTATTGCCCTGCAGATCATAAGGTATATATCGACCTTTCATTTTATAAGGACTTAAAAGACCGTTTTGGTGCCGCAGGGGATTTTGCCCAGGCCTACGTGATTGCCCATGAAGTAGGCCATCATGTACAAAACCTGTTAGGAATCTCTGATAAATTGCAGCAGGCACGCGGGAATGTTAGTGAAAAGGAATATAACAGGCTATCGGTAAAACTCGAATTACAAGCGGATTTTTTTGCAGGACTATGGGCCAACAAGGCGCGTAACCTCAAAGATTTTGAGCTGGAGGAAGGTGATATCGAAGAAGCTCTGAATGCTGCAAACGCTATTGGTGATGATAAGCTCCAGAAACAATCGAGCGGCGAAGTGGTTCCTGATGCTTTTACACATGGTACTTCGGCACAACGAATGTTCTGGTTTAAAAAAGGCTTTGAGACGGGCGATTTTAGCCAGGGAGATACCTTTACGAATGCTGATTTGTAATGCATGAAAATTCATCACATTAGTCTGCAAAAAATGGTATTCCAAATCAAATAACGCATATTCTCTAAAGTTGTATAACTTTAGCGCTATAAATATAACGACAGCATGTTGCGATAACATCAGGTTGATCACTATTTACTTCTAAAATGATCCTAATTGTAGACGATACACCAGAGAATCTCATTTCTCTAAAAAAAGTTCTTGAAAGACACAATTTTGAAGTTGACACGGCGTCTTCCGGAGAAGAAGCGCTAAAAAAAGTTTTAAAGAATGCTTATGTGCTGATTATCCTGGATGTACAAATGCCAGGAATGGACGGATTTGAGGTCGCAGAGGCTATCTCGGGTTACAGTAAAGCAAAAGAAACAGCGATCATCTTCCTTTCAGCAGCCAATACCGAACTTAATTTTATTACCAAAGGCTACTCTTCGGGTGGGCTGGACTATATCACGAAGCCTGTAGATATGAATATCCTTCTGTTAAAGGTGAAAACCTTTTACAGAATTTATGAGCAAAGCCGAAAGCTTATTGAAATACAGGAAGCCTTACTGGAAGAAATTGAATTCAGGAAAAGAGCGGAGAGGAAAAAAGATGAATTTATCAGTATCGCCAGCCACGAGTTAAAAACACCATTAACCAGCGTAAAAGGTTATGTACAGCTTCTCGAGAGGAGTATAGATAAAGGGGATGTACCTACAGTAAAGAAGCACCTTCAAAAAGCCCAGCTTCAATTAGATAAACTGAACGACTTGATTGCAGACCTGCTGGATATTTCAAAAATTGAAAGCGGCAAATTGAAATTTAACAAAAAGAGTTTCAATATAAACCTGCTGCTGGACAGTATCATCGAAATTATACACCAGTCTAACCCGGAATTTACTATTGTTAAGACAGGTTTCATTGGCCCGGAAGTTTTCGCAGACGAAATGCGGATAGAGCAGGTTATCGTTAACTTTCTTACCAATGCCATCAAATATTCGCCCGGCACAACAGAAGTGCATATCAGTGCGGCTTTAAATGATGACCGCGTAGTAATTGCCGTACGTGATTTCGGGATAGGGATCCATCCCGACCAGCAAAAAAATGTGTTTGATAAGTTCTTCAGGGTAGAGGAGACCGCTATTCATTTCCAGGGTTTGGGAATCGGGCTTTATATCTCCTCTGAGATTATCAGAAGACATGGTGGAAGTGTAGGGGTAAACAGTACTTTTGGAGAAGGGTCTGAGTTTTATTTCGATATTCCGTTAATTTCAACCGCCGAAACAGATTAATATTTCTTTTAATTATGCAAAAAACTTTAAAAAATAACCTGCGCATTGGTCTGGGGCTATCTTTATTGTTACTATTTATTAGCTCACTGGCTTCTTATATCAGCATAGAAAACCTGATTAAGAGCTCGAAAATGGTATCCCATAGTAACCAGGTAATCAACAATCTGGAAGCAATTATTTCTACCCTGAAAGATGCCGAGACAGGACAAAGAGGGTACCTGCTCACCGGGGAAGCTGTATTTCTTACCCCCTATACCGGTGCTAAAGAAAAAGCCAGTGATTTGCTGGACGAAGTGCAGCGGCAAACGGTAGATAATCCTACACAGCAATTAGCCATCAAAAAACTTGAAGTTATTATCCGTGACCGGATGGGGCTGATCAGTAAAACGGTCGACTTTAAAAAAGAGGGCGGGTCTGTAGGTGTTGCCGACATGCTGAAAGGCAAAGAATATATGGACAGTGCAAGGCGGATTATAAAGGCAATGGAAGAAGAAGAAACCAGACTGCTGACTATCCGTACAGAAGATCAGAATAAACTTGCAGGTTTTACCCCCGGTTTAATCCTGTTTGCAGCATTGCTGGCTATACTGATTACCATATTCTTTTATCGTAAGGTTTCGTCTGATTTTGATGCACGTATCAAACTGCAGCAGGAACTGGAAGATAAAAATAATGAGATAGACCATAGAATTGAAGTAATACAGGATATTGCAGGTCAGATATCCAATGGAAACTATGATGTGCGGCTCGACGAGGTTTCTAAAGACGGACTGGGCAGTTTAGCGGGCTCGCTGAATGCAATGGCAGAATCGCTGCAATATTCATTTGCCCTGCTTGCAGATAAAGAGTGGCTGCAGGCTGGTATTGCTAACCTGAATGACAAAATGGTTGGTGAGAAAAGTGTAGGTACTTTGGCCAATGACATTTTAGAAAATATTATTCAGCATACAGAGGCACAGGTAGCGGCCTTCTATTTGCTCGAAAGCGATCGTGCGCTGCACCTGGTGGGCAGTTATGCCTTACTGGAAGAGCAGCGTAAGGATATTTTAAAGGCAGGTGAAGGACTTGCCGGCCAGGCAATGAAATCGGGAAAGCAAATCCTGCTGAATGAGATTCCGGATGGAGAGCTTACGATCAGTTACGCCGCAGGGAATACAAAACCCCGGAATATTGTGGCAATCCCGGTGATCAGGGATCGTATTGTAGTGGGTATTATTGAAGTTGGGGCTTTGATGCCTTTCAGCCAGTTAAAACTGGATTTCTTTAATGCGATTTCTACCAATATCGGGGTATCAATCCATGTAGCACAAAACCGGAAACGTCTGCAGGATTTTCTGGAAGAAACCCAGGCTCAGGCAGAAGAGCTGCAGGCACAGCACACGGAACTCGAGGGCTTAAATGCCGAGCTGGAAGCGCAAACGCAAAAAATTCAGACCTCTGAAGAGGAACTGAGGGTGCAGCAGGAAGAGTTGCTGCAAAGCAACCAGGAGTTGGAAGAGCGCTCTACATTGCTGGAAGAAAAGAACCAGCTGATCCAGGAACATAACCTGGAAATCCAGCAGAAATCTGAACAGCTGGAACAAAGCACCAAGTATAAGTCGGAATTCCTAGCAAATATGTCGCACGAGCTGCGCACACCGCTAAATTCTATTTTGCTGCTCTCCAAACTGATGTCTGATAATAAGGAACTGGATCCTGAGTATATCGAATATGCAGAAGTAATACAGAGTTCTGGACAGGGGTTATTAGGACTGATTGATGAAATACTGGATCTTTCAAAAATTGAGGCTGGTAAGATGAAACTGGAAATGGCAGATGTATCTATCACTGAGGTTTCTACTGATATGCGTTCGCTTTTTAACCCTATTGCCAAAAACAAACACCTGGAGTTACGGATCGAACTGGAAGAGGAGCTGCCGTTAATATTTACAGATAAGATGCGCCTGGAGCAGATTTTAAAGAACCTGCTGTCTAATGCCATTAAATTTACATCTAAAGGAAGTGTTACGTTAAAGGTAATGAGTAATCCTGTGTCGCGTGCTATTCTGTTTAGTGTAACCGATACAGGAATAGGCATTCCTGCCGACAAGCAGGGGCTGGTATTTGAAGCCTTCCAGCAGGCAGATGGTTCTACCAGAAGGAAGTTTGGCGGTACAGGCCTAGGCCTTTCTATCAGCCGGGAACTGGCGAAACTATTAGGCGGAGAGATAGACCTGATCAGTGCAGAGCATGCAGGAAGTACCTTTACGCTTTCCCTGCCTGTAGATGGTATTGCGATTGCAGAGGAAGAAATAATTACTGAGGAGGATGCTACACTATTCTACGGGCAGCCAAAAAGTAATTTACCGGAAAGGTTTACGGTTGACCATATTCCGCAGGAAGTGGAAGATGACAGGCTGAGTATTGTTGCCGGGGATAAGGTGATCCTGATTATTGAGGACGATACCCCTTTTGCTAAAACATTACTGAACTTTACACGGAAGCGTAATTACAAAGGGATTGTTGCTGTGAGGGGTGATATAGGGGTTGAAATGGCTAATTTATACAAGCCGCTGGCTATCCTTCTGGATATACAGCTGCCTGTTAAAGATGGTTGGCAGGTGATGGAAGAGCTGAAAGCAAACCCGGCCACACGTCCTATTCCGGTTCATATCATGTCTTCACTGGAGGTAAAAAAGGAGAGCTTGTTAAAAGGGGCTGTTGATTTTATCAATAAGCCGGTAGCATTGGAACATATGCAGCAAATCTTCCAGAAACTGGAATATGCATTGAGCAGGTATCCGAAAAAAGTGCTGATTGTTGAAGAAAACCAGCAGCATGCAAAGGCATTGAGTTACTTTTTGAGCAATCATGAAATACAAACCGAAGTAGTAAACAATGTAGCACAAAGTGTGGATGCATTGCAGAAAAAAGAAGTAGACTGTGTAATTCTGGATATGGGTATCCCTGATAAAAATGCTTATGTAACGCTGGAAACGATTAAAAAAACCGAAGGGCTGGAGAATCTGCCTATTATTATATTTACCGGTAAAAACCTGTCACAGGGCGAAGAGCGGCGGATTAAGCAGTATGCAGATACGATTGTTGTAAAAACGGCACATTCTTACCAGCGGATCCTGGACGAAGCCGGACTTTTTCTGCATCTGGTAGAAGAAAAAACGGTGGAGAAGTCTACGAAAAAAAGAATGAATGAAGGCCTGGGCGGATTATATGAGGTGCTGAACAATAAGACCGTTCTTATCGCAGATGATGATGTAAGGAATATCTTTTCTCTAACTAAAGCACTGGAACAGCATAAGATGAAAGTGCTGGCTGCTACAGACGGAAAAGAGGCCCTGCAAGTGCTTAAAGATAACCCGGGAGTAGATATTGTTCTGATGGATATGATGATGCCCGAGATGGATGGATATGAAAGCACGAAGGAAATCAGAAAGATTAGCGCGTTCAAACATTTACCTGTGCTGGCTGTTACAGCGAAAGCAATGATGGGTGACAGGGAAAAGTGTATTGCCGCGGGAGCTTCTGATTATATTTCCAAGCCTGTAGACGTTGATCAGCTGATCTCGCTGCTGCGTGTTTGGCTTTATGATAAAAATTAATCCCGATCAATTTTTTTTAGTTCATATGGAGAATAAGAAAAAAGTACTGATAATAGACGATGATAACAGGAATATATTTGCGCTCACAGCTGTGCTGAAAGCCAAAGGATATCACTGCCTTTCGGCTATCGGCGGTGAAGAAGGGCTCCAGCTACTAGAGGAGCAGAAAGATATTGCTGTTGTGCTGATGGATATGATGATGCCCGGCATGGACGGGTACCAGGCCATGGCGAAAATGAACGAAGACCCGGAACTTAAAGCAATACCTGTTATTGCGGTAACGGCACAGGCTATGCTCGGCGACCGTGAACGCTGTTTAAGTGCCGGAGCAGTAGGATATGTGTCAAAGCCTATTAACGTAGATAGTTTAACGGATTTACTGGTAAAATATATTTAGATGAATTTGGAAATGCCTGTGATTAGTGACCTGCAAGTAGAAGTTTTGTTAGCGGACCTGCTGGAGCACTATGGCTATGATTTTACAGGATATTCTAAAGCGTCAATTAAACGGAGGATACTCCGGTTGTATTCGCTCGATAAGGCTGTTAGTTTTGCCGAGTTCCGTTATAAAATTAATAATGATACTTTTTATTTTAAGCGTTTTGTAGAGCAGATTACCGTGAACGTTACCGAGATGTTCAGGGATCCTGTTTTTTTTAAAACCTTACGGAATGTAGTGCTCCCAAAACTGGGTACCTATCCGCTGATCAGGATTTGGCTTGCAGGTTGCTCTACCGGTGAGGAAGCATATTCCATATCCATTATTCTGAAAGAACTGAATCTGTTACATAAATCGCTGATTTATGCAACGGATATTAATCCTATTGTATTGGAAAAGGCGGGGCAAAGTATGTTTGCCATGAGCCAGATGAAACAATATTCGGAGAATTATATCCTGTCTGGCGGAACAGAAGAGTTCTCGAGTTATTATACGGCGAACTATTCGCTGGCAAAATTTAGTGATGAACTGAAGAGTAAAATCATTTTCTCTACCCATAACCTGGTATCTGATCACTCTTTTAATGAATTTCAACTAATCCTTTGCCGTAATGTGCTGATCTATTTTGACCGCGACTTACAGCATAAGGTTTTACAGTTATTTGATGATAGCCTTGAAGGTTTGGGCTATCTTGCTTTGGGCAGTAAGGAAACACTTGATTTTTCTCCAATTGCAAGGAATTACAAAAGGGTGCCCGCAGAAAAAATCTGGAGGAAAGTAAGCTGATGGGAAAGTGTGACGCATTAATTATAGGAGGATCTGCCGGAAGCCTGGACGTGCTGTTAAAAGTGCTTCCACAGCTTAACCCTGCACTAAGTTTTCCTATCGTTATTGTAGTGCACCGAAAACACGGGGCAGATTCGCTTTTGCCGGAGCTGCTATCGGGCAGAACCAAATTATCCGTAAAAGAGATAGATGAAAAGGAGCCTTTAAAGGCTGCGGTAATTTATATCGCACCGTCCGACTACCATACGCTAATAGAACAGGATCATACCTTCTCGCTTGATTATTCTGAAAAAGTAAATTATTCGAGGCCTGCAATTGATGCAACGTTTCAGACTGCGGCAGAAGTTTATGGGTCTAAACTGGTCTGTATGTTGCTGTCGGGATCTAATGCAGATGGTGTTAACGGCCTTAAAAGCGTAAAAGCCTGGGGCGGGACCACAGTGATTCAGGACCCAGCGAGTGCTCAGGTTTCGTACATGCCAGAACAAGCATCCATCCACGCAAAAATAGATTACATTTTACCTATAGAAGATATGGCAGAATTTATAAATTTGTTATCCTAAGACTTTACTGATGTCAGAACAAAAAAAAGTATTCATTTTTGATGATAATACCGATATACTCGAACTATGTACCTTCATTTTAGAAGATGCAGGGTATGAAATCAAAACTTCATCTACTTCAAATAATATTATTGACCAGGTTACGGCCTATATTCCGGATATTATTTTTATGGATAACTGGTTACCTGATGTGGGCGGAATTGAAGCAACAAGGGAACTTAAAAACCACGAAGAGCTAAAAAATATTCCTGTAATCTACTTTTCTGCAAATAATGATGTGATGGCACTTGCAGATCAGGCTGGTGCAGACGGCTACCTGTCTAAGCCTTTTGATATTCAGGAACTGGAAAATATTATACTTAAACATCTTCCTGCATAACTGGCTAGGAGCAGGTAGTTCATACAAAAGCCCCATGCTTCCTTAATCCAGGTGCAGGGGGCTTCTTTGTTATTTAGCGGATTATTTTACACCCAGTACATCCACACCCTGTTCAAATACAAGATCTACAGGAATACCCTTTTTACTCAGCCTGTCAAGGTCTGATTGCAGTTCTGGGGTTATCACTGCCATTTTATTTCTTATCGCTGCTACAGCGGCTTTATCACCGTTACCCTGCAGGGTAATAATTGTAGTGCTTAATGCATTCATGGCACTGCCAAATTTATCAAAATCTACTTTATAGGTACCGTTTGCTGACCTTACAAATGCACCTTTTTCTTTGAAAAAATTAAAACACTGCATATTCGCCTGTCCATGTGCTTCTGTAGCGCCAAAACGCACAGAACGCAGTATGCCTGCCATAAAAGTGGTATAATAAGCTTTGATATCACCCGTCAGTTCACCTTTTTTTAGTAATCCTGTAACCATATACAAACCCAGGATATCAGCTTTGCCTTCTTCGAGCCAGCTATATTGCTCTTTAAGCGCTGCCTTTACAAAGCCTTTTCCGTTTACAGTTTTTTTGATCCCTAACCCATGTGCCACTTCATGGAACATTACGTTAGCAAAAAAAGCATCAAAGCTGATGTACTGCTGCTGATCTTTATCGATCAGTTCATTGGCAACAGGAACAAGGATTTTATCAAACTTTGCTTTCATTGCGTTTTTGAGCTGCGACCTTCTGGTACCTTTTTTCTGCTGGATGATCTCATCATTAGGTAGATTTACGGCAATTGTTTTTGATCCTGCATTACAATCACCGGCATAATACACCACATCATAAGCATTCAGCTCCGAGTCTGTTCCGGGTTTTTCATTTTTATACTTTTGTGGTACAGGTAACCCTTTTTGAAGCTCTGGTAACATACCCACATATTTGGCGAGTTTTTGGCTCCACACCTTATCTTTAATCAATACGTATGCTTCAAAGGAGGTACGTGCATTAAATAGTTTATCTTCATAGTTCTCAATTGGGCCAATAATAATATCCAGTGTATTGGTTTTCATCTCCAGCCATGCATAATCACTTGGGCCATAGTTATCAGTAACCAGGGCATCGGCCCTCAGGTTAAGATATTTTTTTAATCCGGCATCCTCGGCCAGCAATGCTGCCTGTTTAAGCAGTGAAGAGGCTGCCTGTAATTCTGAAGCATATAGAACATGATAGGGTACAAGCGATAATTTTCCGGCAGTATCTTTCTGGATAACCGAGTAGGGATTGAACTTGTCTTTCAGCTCTGCTTGTTCCAGTGCTGCCTTGGTCATCCCCGCCGGATAAAAGGTTGCGCCTTCCGGCTTTGCGCCTATGCCGGCAATAAAAGGTTTATCACCATTTAACCTGTCCCATGGTCCATAATTGATCCTGATAAAAGCGTTGGTTTTTTCGTCTTTTATTGTATTAAGCAGGCTGTCGCGTTGAGGGTAGGTCTGTTTCCAGAACAACTCATCCATAATCCGCGCTGCCTGTATCAGCAGGGGAAGAACTTTTCGTTCGTTTACAGACAGTGCGTTAAGATTCGTGGTAAGTTTAACAGGCTCGTAGATAGCAAGGCGCTGATGAACATATTCCTGCAAGCTGTCTTTGATTGCTGCAGGTTTTTCTTTTGTAGTAGTGTGCTTATTTTCAGTTGTATTTGTACAGGATCCGATACCCGCAATGATAGAGCATCCCGCAAAAAACAAGGACACTTTGTTGGTTTTGTTCATGGTAATTTTTTATAACGCAACTAAATTAGGAAAAATTATAAGGCGGCCATAAATTCGACGCCTTTTCCGGTGCATTAATGTAAATATTAGTAATTTCACCGGTATAATTACCTGCTATGAGACAATCCATCAAAAGGGAAAGCCAGTTACTCCTGGGCATTTCCTTATTCCTTCTTTCTGCCTGTTCAACAAATAAGTATGCAGCTACAAACAAAGTATACAAAGAACAAGCCAATACCTTCGGTAATACTTTAAAAGC
>Ga0247814_10001436_pt1 | contig 14059 bp, 19 predicted proteins | sample UWRJL179409R1_FD_179947 | JGI IMG/M metagenome (GOLD analysis project Ga0247814, IMG submission 179947) | Plant litter microbial communities from Arlington Agricultural Research Station in Wisconsin, United States - UWRJ-L179-409R-1 | ecosystem: Environmental > Terrestrial > Plant litter >...
TCAATCCGAAATCTTTGACAGCAAGGCGTCGCTCAACAACGAGTTACTGCTCCATTCATAATAGGTAATAGCGTCTTCTATTGACAACAACACATCCTCATACATTTCTTTCTTTTGTCTCTGACAATTCAGGTGGAATCAGAGTTCGAAGCTAGGCCTCAGGTCGGTAGACTAGTAGGTGAGTGAAGCTCAGCCAGCGGTGCAGTGTTTGATCCACTGCTTATAATACGGCGAAATTTGTCTTCCTAGGGTCGCGAATTCCCCTTTGACTCGCAATGGACTAATCCAGGTGATAGAATATGGCTACCCAAAGTGAGAAGCTCCTTCCACACTGGGTGGAGTATCAAAATCTCTTTGCATATATCAACGAGCTTCAGGAGAAGCGCCACAAGGTAAAAACACTTCCCAACATCAACCCCAGGAATTAATCTGCCGCTAATAGGTCTAGATCACTAAGATGACCACCGACGAGAAAGTTGAAGCCAAACTGTCCGCCAAGGAGGCGTGCTATAAGCTTCGAGTATTGGAAGTGCAGCAGGAGCGTCGATTACTGGTGATTCAGGAGAAGATGAGAATCATCGAGAGTCAACCCGTCAAGCTCAAGCCTCGAGTTCCTCACTTCCCTTCCTACACTGGTTCATATTACACTGAGGATACAGCCGACCATGCCCGAACCCTCCGCCTGGGGGAGAGGGTAACGTCAACCAACCCTGATCTCGAATGGGATAAGGATTTTGACAGTTTTGACTATGACAATGCAGAAACCGAGACTAATGTCGATAGTATTGGCCTACTTGAGTTCACTGGGGAAAGCGAAGAGGGTATCCTTGGACTAGGTAAGACTTCCACGTTTCTTAATAATTCACTCCATGACTCATACATCTCCTGCGTAGAAAAGGCTGAACTTCAGAGTGCCTACAATCTTGAGTTTGTCTTATGTGCGGTCAAGAAATTGACCATGGAAAATTTCGTGCGTTATGCGAATTTGGCTGACGACGAGGTTGGTATGTGGACTGGCCCTGTGGAAAACTCCAGCTTTTTCAAAAACTATAATACAGTGAAGTTGGATATAGCTCAAGATGAGGCTATTGAGTACATGGCTCGGAAATCCATGGTTGATATCAATCTGCACACAAAGGAGATAAATGCAATTTTCCACGCTGAAGACAGACGTGGTGTTCATGCTCTGTTCAAGGAGTCGGAGGAATGTACTACCACAACGTCAGAGGCCATCAAGGCTAAAGTAAACGGCTTTAATGCTCAGTTGACTGAATTAGAGGAGAGTTGCAATGCTGGTGCAGTTATGCATACCACACAAGAGGAGCCTCACATGGTAGACCAGTTTTTGTCTCAATTGAACGTCAATGACTCTGGTCCTAAGACTATTTCTCAGCAGATAGAGGAGTCACAGACACGTTTCGATATCGGACATACTGGAGCATTCAATAGCGTTGGCCCTTCTGAGAATCGTGTCGTTGATGGTCCGAAAGGCAGTGTAGAAGTCCAACCAGATATAAGTGCTGGTGAAATTTGCAAGGTGTGTCGGTGTCTCGACTGCACAGATCTCATATGCTGGTTTTGAAATCCGAGTGAGGACACAGAATCAACATCTATGAGCCAGACCCAAGATGCTGATGGGATCCCTAACTGAACCTTAACTGGAATTGGGATGTTGCATATGAAGGCTGTGCAATTCTAGCGAAATGGATGGCATGTTCGGGGATTTATTGTTTTCAGTTATGTACTGTACAAGGTAGCGGAATGCTGGCGATGATAAGATTTTTATTGCTTTTTCCATTCGGCAGAATGATCTATCTGATGGTGATCAGATTTTGATGTATGTACGTACACAATAAGATCCTGGTGTGGGTTAAAATAGTGTATTGATTTCGTATGACAAGGAGGGCTTTCCAGTGGTGCTAGAGAATTTGAGTTTTGTAATAATACTTATTGTATTATACAGCAATAGGGACAGCTGGTTCACTGTGCAGATGGCCTTCGTACAGTATACCAACGAGCGCACAAGCAAGTATAGAAAGTCTAGCTTTAGCTGACATTTTTGGTGAAGTCAATGACAGAAACTTTTAGAACTTAATGATTTTAGTTCTTTCCTTGTGTGATTTCTAATTCATATTTATGAGACTGAATATAGAAGTGGCAACTATCCTTGTTATTGCGAAGATAAGACTCAGCAGTATTGACGTCGGAGTTTGTCAAGATCTCAATTGGTCAGGTTATGACAACAAATCAATGCAGGCGAGATGCAAACAGATAAAGAAGAATTCACTAGACAATACGATTGTTGGCAAGGTTCCAGGGTTGACACTGAGAGACTCCCATGTGTACATGTAGTGATATATCTAGGTTGGCTCAGAACACGTGTAGCGATTCTAGTGTAAAACCTTTCAAACAGAGTGATCCAATGGACTTATGCAATCAGGCTGCATTGGCATCAAGCGAAATCTTTCTCTGGGTGGTAGCGAGCTAGTAGTGGGTGGGCAGACATCTGCTTGACTGAAGTGCATGGAAACCAGCAGTCTTCGAGATCTTGTAGCAAGAAACTTGGCCTAATTATTTCGCTGAGTGATATTCTAGTATCAGCCAAAGAGCTAATGAAAGCAAGCCATAGATGGCATAATGCTTTTGTGTAGCTTTACTGAATGGTCCTGTTTCCGTTCAGCCATGTGTCGTCTCATTCTCATGGAGACTTAGGAGGTGTTTATCGGCCAGAATCATCCTGTCCCTTGGGAGCTTTTTTCGTCGCTTTAGTTGCAGCGGACGATTGTTGTCTCATGGTATGGAAATACCACGTCGTATCCATCATTCCACATAACGGCATTCCCAACAACATACGACTAAGATTGAATCTTTCCATCAGTCGCCCCTCCTTCATCTTAATGAAATGCCAACCTCCAAACAACTAACCCTTCTAACCCTACTCTCTCCAACCTCCTCCCCATCCCCCCTCTCAACAACATCATCGACAGCTCCAACACTCCCCGTCCTCACTCTGACCTCGACATCCTCCTGTCCCTGCCAGTAAACCACCATCCCCAATACTCTCTCTACCGCTTTCCCCGTTCCCTTCAATATTATCTCTTCCTTCTCCCCCCGTCGACTTTTGATACCTGCAGTGATCTGCGTCCCAATGCGGTTCCGAGAGAAATCTATAGGGCCGGAGGCGCGAAATTCGATATGTGAGAGGAGAGTACGAACACGTTTTATGGTGGCGACAAAGGGCGTGCTGGAGGAGATGTATATAGTTTTCTGGGAACTGCTGTAGGGAGATGGAATAGGGGCGTGAAGTAGGGGACGTTTTTGAATTTTTTGAGCTAGAGGGGGGTGGATTAATTCGTGGATGTCTAGCTTTGGCTGGAAAGAGATGGACCTACAGTCTGGTAGACGAGGGAGTTTGGGGGGCTGGGCGGTCGTAGACTTTTGTTTTGCCATTTCGCGAGTTATAGAGAGAGTATTGAAATTGGAATGGTGGAGGGCAGAGTAAGAGAGTACTGTAAGAGAGTTGACATGTGAGTTCATGAATGTCTTGGCGTTTGGCCAATGCTCAAGCTCTGATTCCGTCACAGTGCCCCGTCACGCCATTAACTCTGCGATAAACATAATGTCTACCTCCGTATGGCCCTATCTACCAACTGAACAGCTAAAGAAAGAGGAAGATGCTTCTACTGTATGTTATTGACCGTGCTGAATTCTGTGCCTGTGCTAATACCATGCTTTAGGAAAGGGAGCTTGCATGGCTCCTTGAGTCATTACAAGAAACACTGACATCGCTGAAGAGCGGATTGGAAGACTGCTATGCGTTACTAGCACCCATCGAACCAGGTAGTACATTGGTAATGAGTAGCCCGCGCAGTGAAAGTGTGAAAGGGCATGTTACTAGAGTTGGCACAAGGATAGTAAAAGGCGTATGGATCGCAACACTACAACTACATGAAGGCTATGCTGATAATTGGTAGACGCTCCACCTACGTCTCAAAACTATGAGTCCTTCCCCATTAGTGCTTTCTCTATCATCAAATCCTCTTATACTCAACCCTCTCTCGTCTCTTCGCAACCTTTTAAACCAATCACTCGACTGTATTGATATTAGTCGCTGGACTGGCGACCGCTCATCCTCCTCATTCATATCCTCTCAACTGCATCTCTTGCACTCCATAGTTCTTGAGGCTCTGGCTCTGCTTAAAGGTCCACCTCTTCTGGAGCCTCGAAACCCAACTCCAAAAGACACACCCCGCCGGCCAGGGACACCGCTTCCAAACGCCCAAATAGGAGAATGGTGGGAAGATCCTGTTAGCGCAGAGAGTTTCGACCCTCCTCTCCCACCTAGCCTATGTTTGGATCTCTCACTCTGTGACTCCTCGCTAGTCCTGACTGTCAGAACATTGGAACCTACAAGCAAAGAACTAAATCTTGGAGAACGATTCGCATTCGCGATTGGTGCACAAAGAAGGCTGGAGCATGACGAGATGGATAATGTATTTTTATTCAAGGGAGAGCAAGTTCGGGTTAAGGAGAAAGTGAGGGTGGAGGGAAGTGCGGATCCAAGCTTACTGAGCTTGAGTGCAAAACTCGCGGCGTTGGAAAGGACGGTTGACGGGGCGAGGAGGTGTTTGGATGTCGTGTCTGGGAAGACGTATGAAGATTGATGCGGTAGGGAATGGATCGATGCTATAGCCTGGACAATACCTCAATGGGCAATCTAAAAGCATACAAACAACCTGAACTGAAACAGCGGGCGGACTATCCTCCCAAGGAACTCAGGGCGAATAACTTACCCTTACACAGCGGAAGGTATTTAGGGAAAGTCAATACAGCTTATCGACAGTCTGACGAAGGGCAATCCCATTGCTTCGTCACTCATGACAATATTCATCTCGAGGTTTCTCTGCAGGTAGCCTAAGATATCAGTGTTGATTTATTTGGGCGTCACTAACCAGACTCAGCGGCACAATAGATGATCCCACCGTAGAATATCTATGCCAGGGGCACAAGATTACCCAGCTTCAGCGGTCCCAACTTCGGGTTTTCAGTTCAGTTTGCTTGTTGCAACCTTTCGCAGAGTCTGAAAGTAGTTAGGAGCAGGAAGAAGCTGTTTAATTTACGCATGTTATCCTCATTCAGCTCCTAGTAACATTAAATCAACATACCTACCATCAAACTTCTCGTTGAAAACATGAATTCCAAGCATAACAAAGTTCGGGAAGCATAAGCTGAGCTTCAGCTGCAGGTATATGCATTCATCAATGTTGACGTTACAGAGCGCAGCTTGTTTGGTTTCGTCGACTAAATGATGCTGAGCGGATATTTTGTCAAATTGGTCAGATCTCAGCACTTTCGACGAGAGATAGATATTATGCTATACATTCATACTGCTATAATGCTATAGTGATATAGTGACTTCTCAAATTCACTATTTCAGGCCAATTGTAAAGGAAGCCTGCGGCTGGATAGGAACTTAGCGAAGGAAAAGGGCTCTTAAGTACTGAGCACATTTTTCGCAAATAAGAACTATTAGCTAATATGATCTTCCTTCACGTCCCATTCACGATAACTCATACAACGAAAACAATTCCCTATACGAGCCATGCATACCCCCAACGATTAATCACTTGACTTACTCGATCCCTTCGAGCTACATGTAATCGCCTTGAACTTGGAATCGTCAAATGAACACAGATTTAGTTAGACTTATCAAAATATCGAGGCTCTAACTAAGTTGACCAACGCCTCCAAGGCTAGCCGCCTGTCTTAGTCCTATGCCGGCGTGAATTTGAGCCTTCCTAAAGACGGATCTAATTTAGAAGCTGCATTACACTTCAGTATATAGTCCGCTTTATGTAAATTTGCTTGCACACGAAAACAAGAGCCAAACACACAATCCAAGGCATATACGAACATCACCAATCTACCACCAAAAAAGTCACAATATCAGCCAAACGTACGTCTTCTTCGAATATGGATACATCAAGTCCAAATAAAGTCTTCTCGGGAGCAGAATCAGTAACCGAAGAGATCATTCCACCAGCGTGGATGAAATCACAAACCATGAAAACCAATTATATAGAAATGATGCGAAAACGACAGGCACGTAAGGCCAAGTTACAACCAAAGCATGAAGAGCCGCCACTACCACCACCTGTTTGCTCAAGATTCATTTCTCTTCCACCCGAGCTACAAAATTTGGTTTGGGAACATGCAGTACCCGATCAGGAAGTGATAACGCTGCGATACGGAGCGCATTGGAAAATCATAGCCACTAAATGGATCCCGGGTATTTTCTCCGCATGCAGAGCATCGAGATGCGCTGCACTCAAATCTGCGAATAAAAAAAATGATATCGGCATGTTGCATGGGATTCGAAAACATTTCCGCTATTGTGATCTTGAACGTGATACGATAAGGGTGAAGAATATAGGCATATTACTCGATCTTATCACGCCTAAGCACCCTGAGCCACCGGGGTTTTATGAGAGAGGGATTAATAATTTACTGCTTGAATGGATGTTGCGACGTTGTCCTTGCAAATTTCAGCAAGAATTTCTCCGAATCATTCCGCAACATGTCCAGGAGGAGAGGCCGCCGATTTCGCACCGTGTTAGGAATTTAGAAATTGAAGCTAGTGGGAACCATATGGAGCCGGAGAACTGCAAGACGATTGCGGCGTATTGTTTGAAGGGGGTGAAGGTTGTAAAGGTTAGGTCGGAGTGGTGGAGGATGCTGTATCGCTTTGATGGGGAGGGGAATGAGTGGCCGAGGCTTTGTAAATGTCAAGGCTCTAGGTCTGGTAATAATCCAGCTGCTCCCGCTACTGGTGGAGGTCCTGTCATGCAGAATTGGATTTAGAAGGGGATGGTGAAGTAAATGGGACAGTGAATGATAGGATATCTGAATAGACAGCCATAGCGAGAGAATGGTAATCTAAATAGTGGCATTTCAACGTCCTTCAAAGCATCACACTAGCAAGCGCTTGTGTTGGCCAGACTTCCATACGTATGGCAGTGGTCAGTGCCACGTTCTAATTCCAGTAGGCCAGAATGGCCGTCGAAATATAAGGATTGATCTTATGATGCTTGCTCAGAAGATGAAACTGTTAAGTATTGCAGAATTTTAATCGAGGCAGCAAAATCACAAAACAGTGAATGGAGCTACCAACCCGAGGCAATATTTGTGATGGCGTTCATCTATAATACAGTGCCAATTCCATCCCCTCATGAATTCCTATTCAGTCCTCCACGTCTATAACCTGCCCCATCCTGTCCTCTCTTCATCAATCATCTAGTGCTTCTCCTCTGTAACCTTGCCAGTCTTCAAATTTGGGTTTCGGGGATCGTTCTTGAATTCGGCACCTGCAACCGCTGTCAGCATCCTATTGCAGATTGATCATTGATCATCAAAGACTACGCACTGTTCATCATAGCGTTCTGAACCGAATTGACACCGTACAAGATAATGAGACCTAATAATCGTCAGCACCATTTCATCATATTCCCTCTTAAAAGGCCATCTCAAGTGTCCAAGGATTGAATTCGTACCGGCAGCGTAGAATGGCAGCATTGGCTTAGCTGTATTTCAAGTTAGCAAAGATCTCGAGCTCGAGACTAAAGCGATTGACATACCGACAGGCGCCGGGAACTTCTTTCCTAACAAGGACATGGTGATGGTTGTATGTGAGTGTTGACCGGGTGGCTGTGATCAAGTTGATGGTGTTTTACGAGGTTGTCGTCCTGTCGTCAAGATCTTGCGGTTGAATCCGGCAACAGCAGAGCCGCATTTCTTGACATTTTAATACACGTGACTCTATATTATGTAATTTATAGGTACGTACGCTGTATGGGAGCTGCACCTTTATTAGATGCGGGGAAGCTTCATACAAGCACAGTTCTAGTTCACTCCCTCGTTCATCCAATTGCTTCATCTTGACTAAATCGAACTTCACATTAGGGCACTTGATTGCTTTCTCTCTTACAACCCACCCTATTACTTTGTTTGAAGACCATCGTTCCAGAGTATTAGACAACCCGTTCACTTTACAAGCTCCAACAAGCTTCGTGGAGCCTTTTGGAGCTCTGAAATTGCTCTCACGGGGCCACTGAGTTACTCTGTTTCGTCACCCTCAATCAGCACGCACCATGTTTGCCCGTCATGCAGTAAAGAGCTCCAGCTCATTCGGGGCTTCACTTACATCATTGAGAGCTTTCACGACTAGCTTTCCTCTATTACGATCCCCAGCCCTCGCAGATATCAGCTCATCTAATGCTCCGAGTTTCGAAGCAAAGAGGAAAGAATTCCGAGAGAAGCTTGCCGAGCAATCCAAGCCGCCCAAGAAAGAAGGTTAGTACAACCTTTCACTTCTCTCATGTGAAGCTCCCACTGCTCCATATGCGAGCAATGCGAGTCTATTTCTAATTTGGTCCTTCGAGTACAGGCTCAGCTGGTCAATCTGTAGAATCGGAGACCGACCAAGATGGCAAGAAAAAGGGAAAACTCAGCTCATTGATCTATGGAACAAAGGAGGGCAGAGAAATGGATCAAGAGATTGAACATTCGTTTAGTCAGGTCTTGGCACGTGGTAAATATGTTCACAGCATTGTGTTCCATGAGGTGAAGCCGGATAAGGTCAATGAGTATGTGGAGTTGGTTGGAAAATGGTATCCGAAAATGGCGGGTATGCCAGAGAATAAGGTACATCTAGTCGGAAGTTGGCGAACAGAGGTTGGCGATTGTGATACATTTGGTATGTATCTTGATTGGCCTCTAGTATTGAGATCTTCTATTTGAGCTTGAAACTAACTAAAGAACAGTACACATCTGGGAATATCAAAGATACCACGGTTATCACGATTCACTCCACAGTATTGCAAACCACCCCGAATTTCCTGCCTTCGATGCTAAACTCAAAACCCTCATAACCGCAAAACGCACTTCCCTAATGCAAGAATTCTCCTTCTGGCCGACCACACCTCCACGCCAACTTGGTGGTGTCTTCGAACTTCGCTCATACACACTTCATCCAGGTAACCTACTTGAATGGGAGACGCACTGGAGACGTGGTCTTCAAGCTAGACGTGAAGTCATGGAGGGTGTAGGAGCATGGTTCGTCCAGATTGGTGAATTGAATACCGTGCATCATCTTTGGCAATTTGCCGACCTAGAAGAGAGAAAGGTGCGGAGAGAGCAGAGCTGGAGTGTGGCTGGATGGGGCGATACCGTGCACAAGACTGTGCCTTTGATTCAAACCATGAAGAGCAGAGTGCTGGTTCCGATGCCATGGTCGCCCGTTGCTTGATATTTGTAGCTTTGATTACGACACTGGGAATGGAGTGAGGTGCTAGTGTTTTCAGTATACGCGATTTGCGAAGCATGCTTCAGTTATGGGATAAGCATATGAACGGTTTTATTGTCATATTATCGGGAAGCCGCCTATGGGCCAGGTTTTTAAGTTTCTTTGTACAGTCTGCTATCGGACACTGTTCATAGTTTGGGCTTAGTGAAGTAAAATGAACGACACCATATACTATTTCTTCCGCCGCAGCACTTCTGTAATTTTGCAAGTTTCGTGAAATGAATTCTTCGCTTCTGTCAAAAATCTGCCTTTCCTTGAGACAAAGGTGTAACAAAACTGTGTTGTCGCACATACCGAATAGTAATATTGCGATTTTAGACAAATAGATTGCTAGCAATTTATAAAGCACGCACATCATCACGTCATCACGTCATCACGGGTATTTGTTTCAACCTGATATCACTCTATGAACAAGAGTGGGACATGTTTCATCTTTTACTGAAATCCCATAACACAGCTCCCATCTATTCTCCTTTAGAAATTATTCTTTGGAACATAGGCTTTTTTAATTCGACATGATCAACCCTTCAGCCTTTTTGCCAATTGCTCTCTTAGCAGGAGCAATCTCTCCAATCTTATGTTATGACCTCCAAAAACCTCTCACCTCCACTCTACCTCAAAGAGCAACCGTAGCCCAACCTCTCATTGGCTTTGGAACTTGGAATCTTGCCTTATCTGAAGAGAACACCACTGCGGCCGTCTCTCTCGCAATCCAGCGTGGCTATCGTCAAATCGATGGTGCTGCCATCTATAGGAATGAGAAAGCCGTTGGGAAAGGCATTGCCGATGGGCTAAAGAAAGCAAACATTACCCGGGAGCAGCTTTGGGTTACGTCAAAGCTATGGAACGACCAGTAAGTATACACTCTTCTAGCCATTTTGCCTAAGACTTAAAACCAGCATAGTCATGGGAATGCCACACAAGCTGAAGAAGGCCTCAACAAAACCCTTGAAAGCCTCGGACTCGACTATTTAGATCTATACTTGGTTCACTGGCCCGTTGGTCTCTCTCCAGATGGATCCCGCCACCTAGACTATCTCGAGACATGGAAGTCTATGATTGCCCTGCCCAAGGAAAAAGTCCTCAACATTGGTATTTCTAATTTCTCCCCGGCCCAGCTCACTGAAATCATCGCAAAGACAGGAGTTACACCCTTTGCCCACCAAATGGAGTTGCATCCTTACCTCCCCCAATCCACTTGGATAGCTACCCATAAATCTCTTGGTATTTCGGTGACTGCTTATTCTCCCCTCGGTGGCACTAATCCTATATACCATCCCGGTAAAGAAACACCGCCGTTGTTAAAGAATGACGTCTTATTAGAGATTGCTGGTGAGACACATTGTACACCCGCACAAGTTGCGCTGGCTTGGGGAATCAAAAGGGGGACGAGCGTGATTCCAAAGTCTGCACATGAAGATCATTTTGTGGAAAATTTGGAGGCGTTACAGTGTGACTTGGGTATTAAAGATTTGGCCAAGATCGATTTGCTTGCGAAGAAGTACTTAACAAGGTTTAGTAATCCAAGTAAGAGTTGGGGTGTCAAGCTTTTTGAGGGGTTGGAGGATGCTTGAGTAGTAAGTGTTATTAAGTGATGCCATGTCTAGTATTGAGGTGAACATCTCACTACTGTATATTCAATATCTGTGGTTATAAAAAAGCAAAACTACGCTTATCGAAGCCACAGGATAGCAATGATTGCACAGTACCATACACCCTTATTTCCCTTTTAAAGTCAATACCAGATATCACAACCACCTTCATGTATAATTTGATATAGTTTTTTTAACTTGTGGTTCCTAGCTTTTCGTCTCAAACCTATGTCAATATTTCTCAGATTTGGTATCAAGGTTCGGACTACCCAGGCTTGTCGACAAGCGTAGTTTTGTAATTCTCCAAAGTCCGCGGTGAAAATCACTGGGTTTATCCACGGGAATTTACCAAATTTCTCAACTTTTAAAGTCTATCAAAAAGATGTAGTTTAGTTCTGTATATTTGTATAGTATCTCTGTATAGTGGATTGTCTCATAACACTTTGAGTCATTCAAATCATATATATTGAGTTTTATCATACATACCGAACTTCCCAAAGAACTTATGCAACCTCAAGATCAATGTTAATTTAGGAACTTTTGCTCAGCATACAGGGTTTTGAGTAGCCTGTCAGCCTTACTTCTATCAAGCTAAGTGATGAACATGCGATAGATTGAGTTTGATTATTCTATTTCCACCTCGCTAAACTTAGGGGTTAGAAACGATCAACACGATCATGTGGACTACCCGAGTGAAAGCTTCGGGAAGTACTTGCTTATTACTAATTTAATAGTCCTTTGGAGTCCTTTGGAACGTACCATAAGTTGTCACTAATTTCAATAAATGAGAAGCTCCAAAGACTAGGATATCTATCTAATCACTATCAAAGACAAGGGAGTTAGTCTTAAAGAAGGAGGTAAAGTTTTGATGGATTAAGGTAGTAAGAAAAAGGTAAGTATTAGTTCTAATGATTTGAAACGTGATAATGTTTTGCTCGAAATTGCTACGGTATGTTGACTTGTAAATCTGCACTTGACATATCCAATAGCAAATAATTTACTACGGAGTTTCGTTGGGCATTATAAATTGAACTCGCACATTCACCAGGGCTCAAGTTGCTCGAGAATTCACGTAAATAGAACTGGCGCAAATATTCGGATTTGAATAGTTCAGGAATCGCAACATTACTATAGAGCACACACCAATAGTCCTGATATGCAAATGATGAATCCCATTGCAACAACTTTAATGCCACAATGGGGCTGTATGTCAACGTCTGTTTGCAGGCATCCACCTCCATAGAGTATAATTTTGGTCCATTCGGTATTATCTTGGGCATCACAGACATACTCAATATTGTAAGCTCGTCGATAACCGTGGTTGTGTTTGCTTTCTCTAAGACCTCTGCAGGCAGATCCAGTTGTCACGACCAGGTACTGCTACTCTTGGTGAACATCTACCTACATAGAGCCAAAAGGACTCTGAGTATCTTCTAGTTAAAAAAAACCGCTGGGATCTTTTAATTTGAGACTGCAGTGGTTGTTTAGATTGGGATACTCTCCTTGTTACTCTTAGCTTGAGCGGAGCGACTTTCCATGCAATGGATCTGCAAGTTGTCCCAAAGGAATTCCAAAAACTTTGCTTGTTTAGACCGCCGTGCAATAACAAGGTTAACCAGTTGAGAAAGAACCAGTAGTAGTAGGTGGGTAATACAACTCGCTCGCAACCAGTAAATACTTACGCTTTTATTACAATGTTACCAAACATGGCAACTACTACTTCACCTCATGAGGTCTCTTACGTCAACGACGACACTGGAACAGTCGCTGCAGAGTATCTTTATCTCGATTAATGACATCCATTTCACGAGGCAATCCTGGTAGATGCTGAGCAGGTCCAGCTAGCAGGTCTACCGTATTTCAATCCTTTGATCTGCAATATCCTCATTTTTGGTTCTCACAGTGTTTCCTGGTGATGCTCAACATTCATTGATTCCAAATATGAGTATTCCATACAGGAACTCGACTCAGGGCACTTTTCTCTTCCCGATATTATTCGTCGACTCGGAACAATTTTCTTCATCAGCATTTTTACTGAGAAACTGTTATGCCGCACGACCTTTGATCGGACCATCAGGGGGGCAGAATTTTGCACTGTGAATCCTCGTTTTCATCTTACTTTATTGCTTCAACATCCAACTCGAACGCACAGGTCCCGATTTGACCATGCTTATGACTGCTGCATTCCCTACTCGAATTTATTAATCTTACCAAGATCAATGTCTGATCCTTCCAACCACCATCCTATACTCCCAGATCTTCCATCTAGTCTTAAAATGTAGACTCTAGACCTCCTACTAACCGGACTCTTTAACCGTCACCTTTGTCACACATGACTTCCTCAATTGAAGGTCAAGCTACGCTTATCCGTGGTAAGAAATTATCTGTTTAAATGCAAGCACATAAATGCTGCTTAGCTTAACTGCTCTTTGTCTTACAGAGATAAGGAGCCAGAATTGGAAAAGAAAAAAAGAAGAAAAAGAGAAGAAAACTTGCGATCTTAGAGCCGTCACACGGGCATCGAAAGAGGAAAACGTACGAGGGAGGGATTGCCGAGCGTTTGTTACCAGAATAACAAGACCTGTAGTCTGCTAGCACGCTGCAGGTCTCGTTGGCGTTTGCATGCAGAGCTAAGGGAAGTGCAGAAAAAGATGTCAATTTACCAACTTGGCATTCTTGGTTACTGGTGGATGCAAGCTTTGACTTTACCTGCTCTGCTCTATTGAAGCTACGGGGATATATGCACCAGTCACTGAATGGGGACCATCAACTTGGGAACTTACTTACTTGGCTATGAAAACAGCATTTGGTGGTTCCCGTGAGGGTACAATATCGCAATCTCGCAAGGATGGACCTTTACAACCCCTTAAACAATGAACTCCCCACATCCAATAGTGCCAACATCCCAACTTGTACACAAACTGTGGGTTACAGGTGCTTGTGTGCTCTTTTGACTCGGACGTTAAGGACGAAGCGACCTTGCTCCATCCCACCAGCCATCCCACTCTGCGCAACTAGTCAGTCACATCAGTGGCTTACAAGCCACCCGAAGGACTCCGTTGGTGCTCCGAAAAATCCTTAGTTTTCTCTAGATCTGCAGAGTCTA
>Ga0247814_10001438_pt1 | contig 14051 bp, 12 predicted proteins | sample UWRJL179409R1_FD_179947 | JGI IMG/M metagenome (GOLD analysis project Ga0247814, IMG submission 179947) | Plant litter microbial communities from Arlington Agricultural Research Station in Wisconsin, United States - UWRJ-L179-409R-1 | ecosystem: Environmental > Terrestrial > Plant litter >...
CTGTTTTTTAAGCACCCCTATAACCGTGAAGCGCTGCCCGTAGAGCCGTATCTTTTTATCGAGCGGGTTATCGTTCTCAAAAAGTGTTTGCGCAATTTCGTACCCCAGCACTATTACTGCCGAACCGGAATTAGATTCCGATTCATTATAAAAACGGCCGTATGCTATATCTACCGCCTGTATATCGGCAAATTCAAAAGATACCGGTACCACATTTACACCCGTTGCCGATTTATCTTCGTAGCGAATAGTCTCTGATTTGGTAAACATCTGAAAAGCCATGGTTTGTATAGAAGGTACCGCGCCCTTTAAATACTGGTACTCCTCGTAGGTAACGTTAGGAAACTGCTGTACCTTCCACCGCGGTATATCGGTAGGTGCAAAAGAAAAACGCTTTAGGTACATGGTATTTTTATCTACCTTACTAAGGTCTTTTTTTATCTTATGATCCAGAGAATCTACCGCCGCAAGCACGGCAATAATAGAGAAGATGCCTATAGTAACCCCAAGCAGCGACAAAAACGTGCGCAGCTTATTGTTAGTAAGGGCATTCATGGCAAAAGAAAAGCTTTCTGAAAGCAGTCGCAGGTAAAGCAGCATAACGAAAAATGTATTGGCTTGTGTAAATTTGAGCATTTTTTTAAAATCCTGAAAACCAAAAGGCATAAAAATTTTAAATAATTAAAATTTAGCATATACTGTTTTGAATGTTAACAATACAATAACTACTTTTGCACCCTTATTTAAACACACAACAAATGAGCACTGCAAAAACCATTTCATCAGCACTAATTTCGGTATTTAGCAAAGACGGCCTTGAGCCCATTGTAAAGAAACTGCACGAGAACGGTGTAACCCTATATTCTACAGGAGGAACAGAAACTTTTATTAAAGACCTGGGCATACCCGTAGTACCTGTAGAGGATGTTACTTCCTACCCTTCTATACTGGGCGGCAGGGTTAAAACCCTTCACCCTAAAGTATTTGGCGGCATACTTAACCGCCAGGACCATGAAGGCGATGTGCAGCAAATGGCCGAGTACAACATACCGCAGATAGACCTGGTTATTGTAGACCTTTACCCTTTTGAAAAAACGGTAGCATCGGGTGCTTCAGAAGAAGATATAATTGAAAAGATAGACATAGGCGGCATATCGCTTATTCGCGCAGCTGCCAAAAATTTTAAGGATACTGTTATTGTAGCATCGGTAGATGATTATGCCCTGTTTCTTGAAACCTTTACAAACAACAACGGCGCAACAACACTTGCCGAACGAAAACTGTTTGCTACTAAAGCATTTCACGTTTCTTCGCACTACGATACTGCTATATTTAACTATTTTAATACAGACGATACTTTTTATAAAGAAAGCGTGGGCAACGGCCAGGTATTGCGCTATGGCGAAAACCCGCACCAAAAAGGTTTCTTTTTTGGGGATTTCGATAAAATATTTAGCAAACTGCACGGAAAAGAGCTATCTTACAACAATCTGCTTGATGTAGATGCCGCTGTAAACCTTATAGCCGAATTTAAAGCTGACGGCCCTACATTTGCCATACTTAAACACAACAACGCCTGCGGAATTGCTACAAGAGGCACCGTTAAAGAAGCGTATCTTGATGCCCTTGCGGCCGACCCTACTTCTGCTTTTGGAGGGGTACTTATTACCAACGCTGCTATAGACAAGGCTGCCGCCGAAGAAATAACCCAGTTATTTTGCGAGGTAGTAATAGCACCGGCGTATGATGATGATGCCCTTGCAATTTTAGAGCAAAAGAAAAACAGGATAATACTGGTACAGCATGATGTGGCACTGCCCGAAAAACAGGTGCGTACCTGCCTTAACGGCCTGCTTGTACAGGATAAAGATAATATTACAGACGCAAAAGAGAACTTTAAAACCGCAACCATTACTGCACCAACTGCAGAGGAAGCAGAAGATCTTGTATTTGCATCTAAAGTATGTAAACATACTAAAAGCAATACAATTGTGTTTGCTAAGAACAGGCAGCTTATAGCATCGGGCACGGGCGAAACAAGCCGTGTTGATGCATTAAGGCATGCGGTAGAAAAAGCGGCTTCATTTAATTTTAGCCTTGAAGGCGCTGTTATGGCCAGCGATGCATTTTTCCCTTTCCCGGATTGTGTAGAGCTTGCAAAAAATGCCGGGATCACAGCTGTTATACAGCCCGGAGGATCGATAAAAGACGAGCTGAGTATTAATTATTGTAATGAAAACGGGGTGTCTATGGTATTTACCGGTACACGTCATTTTAAACATTAATTTTATTACTTTTGTAGGCTCCTAAACTAATTATATATAAATACCTAAACCCTGAATGCCGTATGGGATTTTTTGATTTCATGACCGAGGATATTGCCATTGACCTTGGTACCGCAAATACCCTCATTATCCATAACGATAAAGTTGTTATAGACAGCCCGTCTATAGTGGCGCGCGACAGAGCTTCCGGCAGGATAATTGCCGTGGGCAAGGAGGCTAACATGATGCAGGGCAAAACGCATGAAAATATAAAGACCATACGCCCCCTTAAGGATGGTGTTATTGCCGATTTTGATGCATCTGAAAAGATGATAAGCATGTTTATAAAAAGCATCCCTGCACTTAAAAAGAAATTATTTACACCTGCATTGCGCATGGTGGTATGTATACCAAGCGGTATTACAGAGGTAGAGATGCGCGCTGTAAAAGAATCGTGCGAAAGGGTAAACGGCAAAGAGGTATACCTGATACACGAGCCAATGGCAGCGGCAATAGGTATTGGTATAGATATTATGCAGCCTAAAGGTAACATGATCGTAGATATAGGCGGTGGTACTACCGAGATTGCTGTTATAGCGCTTGGCGGTATTGTATGCGACAAGTCGGTTAAAATTGCCGGCGACGTGTTTACTAACGATATTGTATATTATATGCGTACCCAGCACAACCTTTTTGTGGGTGAGGGTACAGCCGAGAAAATAAAAATATCTATAGGTGCTGCCTTAGAAGACCTTGAAACTCCTCCTGAAGATCTGTCTGTACAGGGACGTGACCTTTTAACAGGTAAGCCTAAACAGGTAGAGGTATCGTACCGCGAGATAGCCAAGGCGCTGGACAAATCGATACAGCGTATAGAGGATGCGGTTATGGAAACACTATCGCAAACCCCGCCGGAACTTGCTGCCGATATTTACAATACCGGTATTTACCTTGCCGGTGGAGGATCTATGCTAAGAGGGCTGGACAAGCGGATATCGCAAAAAACAGACCTCCCGGTTTACATTGCCGAAGACCCTTTAAGGGCGGTAGTAAGAGGAACGGGAATGGCCTTAAAAAACATACCAAAATACAGGAGCATACTTATAAAATAACGCTTAGTTCATGCAGCAAATAGTAAACTTTTTATTTAAAAACAGTATGTTATTACTGTTTTTGCTGCTTTTGGGCATTTCGTTATCGTTTACCATACAGTCGCATTCCTTCCACAGGAGCCGCGCCATAACATCGGCTAATGCCGTAACCGGCTATACCTACGAGCAAATAAATAAGGTAGAGCTTTACTTTAGCCTTAAGGACGAGAACGATAAGCTTGCCCTGGAAAATGCCCAGCTTAAAAGCCTGCTCTTTAATAAAAAAGATACCGTGCTTAGTGCCGTACCGGTAAATCTGGGTATTTATAAAGTTATACAAAGCAAGGTTATTGCTAACTCCTACAGCAGGCAGGAAAACTACATTACCATAAACAATGGCGCTAACAGTGGTATTAAAGAAGATATGGGTGTAGTAAGCAGCCAGGGAGTTATTGGTTATATAGAAAAAACATCGGCTGGCTATGCTACCGTAATTACAATTCTTAACCGCAAGTTCAGGCTTGGTGCCAAGATCAAGAAAAACAATCACTTTGGTACGCTTACCTGGAATGGAAAGAGCACCGGCTTTGCTCAGCTTATAGATGTGCCAAGGCTTGCCACAGTTGTAAAAGGCGATACTATTGTAACAGGGAGCGAATCGACCATTTTCCCCGAAAATATTGCTATTGGCACTATAGAGAAAGTGTACATAGACAAAAAAACAAATTACTACACGCTTGATGTAAGGCTGTTTAACGACATGACCAGCCTTGGCAATGTATACATAATAGAGAATAAAGACCGTACAGAAATAGAGCAGCTGCAACAGGCTACCGCACCTACCAATGAATAGTACCGTTATAATAAATATATTAAGGTTTATTTTACTGCTGGTTATACAGGTGGTATTAAATAAGCTAGATCTGTTTGGGTTCCTTAACCCCTATCTTTATATTCTTTTTATATTGCTATATCCTGTAAACGGCAACAAGACGGTACTGCTGCTATCGGCATTTTTAATGGGACTGCTTGTAGATATGTTTATGGATACCGGCGGGCCGCATGCCACGGCAAGCGTAGTATTGGCTTATTTAAGGCCCACATTTTTTAAATTTGCCTTTGGGGTAAGTTACGAATACCAAACCATTAAAATAAACGACAGGCTTTCGCCGGAGCGTTTCACATTCATACTCATATCGGTAGTTACACACCATCTTATCCTGTTTTTGCTCGAAGTATTCAGGTTTAGCCTTATACTTACCACGTTGCTTCATACGTTATATACAACTATCTTTACACTGGTAGTATGCATTATAGCAATATACCTGGTTAAGCCGGCAAAACAATGAGAAAGCTATTATTACCCATTATTATTATTACCGCTACATTGCTTATAATAGCAAGGCTTTTTTATTTACAGATACTGGATGACTCCTACATTAAAAAGGCCGACAATAATGCTATTAAAATAAAATACGATTACCCGGAACGCGGTTATATTTACGACCGTCACGGCAAGCTCATGGTAGCTAACCAGCCGTCGTATGATATTATGGTTACGCCCCGCGAAATGAAAGAGCTGGACACCGTAGCATTATGCAACCTACTTAACATAGACAGGGCCTATTTTGAAAAGAGGCTGGAAAAAGCCAATGTATACAGCCCCCGTCTCCCTTCTATTTTTTTACCGCAGCTAAGCAAGAAAGAGTTTGCAGCCTTTCAGGAAAAAATACGCCGCTTTAAAGGGTTCGATATTGTAAAACGTTCTCTTCGCGATTACCAGGTAAATGCCGGCGCAAACGTGTTTGGCTATATACAACAGGTTAACGATGCCATTATTAAAAAAGACCCTTACTACAAAAGTGGCGACCTTATAGGCCGACAGGGCGTAGAAGAAATTTATGAAGACATACTACGCGGCACGAAGGGTGTAAAATATGTTCAGAAAGACCGGTTTAACCGCGAGATAGGGTCTTTTAAAGAGGGCATTTATGACACTATCGCCGTACAGGGGCAAGACATTACGCTTTCGCTTGATGCCGAACTGCAAAAATATGGCGAAGCCCTGATGTTTGAAAAACGTGGCGGCATTGTAGCTATAGAACCCCAAACGGGAGAGATACTGGCACTGGTTACCGCCCCGTCTTACGATCCGGCATTACTTGTGGGCCGCGAACGCTCTAAAAACTATACCGCCCTGTATAACGACTCTATTTCTAAGCCTTTATATGACCGTGGCCTTTTAGCAGAATATGCGCCGGGATCACCATTTAAGATCCTTACAGGGCTTATAGGCTTACAGGAAGAGGTTATAGACGAGAATACCGCCTTTACTTGCCACCACGGCTTTAGCTACGGGCGCGGTGCTTTTATGCGCTGCCACGACTCGGGGACAAACAGGCTGCATGAAGGCATTTATAAATCGTGTAATACTTACTTTGGCAGTGCGTTTAAACTCATTATAGATAAATATCCAAAATCAGAATATGGGGTAAATGCATGGAGCAGCCACCTTAAAAGTTTTGGCCTTGGCGACTTTTTAGGTTATGACCTGCCACCGGGCCGTAAAGGGCTAGTGCCAACATCTAAATTTTACAAGCGATTTTATCCTAACGGCGGCTGGAGCGGCTCTACAATTATATCTAACTCTATTGGGCAGGGCGAGGTACTTATGACACCCATACAGCTAGCTAACATGATGGCTACAATTGCTAACAGGGGTTACTATTACACCCCTCACATGATTAAAAAAATAGAGGGGCAGCAAATAGATAAAAAATTCACCACCAAGCACGTTACCACTATAGATAAGCAATATTTTCAGCCGGTTATAGATGGTCTGTTTGATGTGTACAACCTTGGTACCGCAAGCCGCCTGCGTGTAGAAGGCATAGAAATATGCGGTAAAACAGGTACGGCAGAAAACTTCGCGAAAATAGGCGGGGTACGCACGCAGCTGGATGACCACTCTATATTTGTGGCATTTGCCCCAAGGGACAATCCTAAAATTGCCATAGCCGTTTTTGTTGAGAACGGGTACTGGGGTGCACGCTGGGCCGGGCCTATTACCAGCCTTATGATAGAAAAATATCTTAAAGGCGAAGCAAAAACTCAAAAAGCACGCGAAGAATATATAATGCAAAACGGCCTTAAAGCTACTTACGAAAAATACCTGAGCGGACAGCCTTTCTCTATAAACCAGGGACGATGAAAAACCAGAAAGTAACCAATAATATAGACTGGATAACTATATTGCTTTACGCAATACTGGTTGTTATGGGGTGGATGAACATCTACTCTGCATCGCTGCCTAATGAGGAAACTTCTATTTTTGACCTGAGCCAGGTATACGGGAAGCAAATATTATTTATCCTCTCCAGCATACCACTTATAATTGTGGTACTTACTATAGATGCAAAGGTGTATGATAAATATGCCTTTATATTTTACGGTTTGGGCTTAATACTCCTTGCCGGATTATTTGTATTGGGATCTACCCGAAAAGGCCAGACCAACTGGTATGCTTTTGGCGGATTTAGCCTTCAGCCATCAGAATTTGTTAAGATCGCGACATCCCTTATGTTGGCTAAATTTTTAAGCGATGTACAAATAAACCTTAAAAACACCCAGCACCAGCTGCTTGCCTTTGCCATTATAGGGGTGCCGGTAATTCTTATTATGCTGCAGCCCGATGCCGGTAGTGCCATGATATTCCTTGCCTTATCTCTTGTATTATACCGCGAAGGGTTACCGGGCTGGTACCTTGGCACCGGTGCAATAGCTATTGTATTGTTTATACTGGCACTATTAATAAAACCCATATTTCTTATAGGCTTTGCATTATTATTTATATTGGGCCAATATTTTGTAACCCGCAGGGCATACCGTAATCCCATTATATCTACACTGGCTTTAGTAGCGGTTACTGCATTTGTATTCTCTGTCGATTATGTATTTGAAAATGTATTAGAATCCCACCAAAAAGACCGTATTAATGTACTTTTTGGAAAAGACGTAAACATGCAGGCCGAAGGTTATAACCTTAACCAGTCGCTTATAGCCATAGGTTCGGGCGGATGGTTTGGCAAGGGCTACCTTGAGGGTACACAAACCAAAGGCGGCTTTGTACCGGAACAGCATACCGATTATATTTTTACAACCGTGGGCGAAGAGTGGGGCTTTGTAGGGGCCATTACAGTAATCTTTGTTTTTATAGCATTGCTGCTACGCATTGTGTACCTCGCCGAACGGCAAAAATCAAAATTTAGCCGAACCTACGGGTATTGCGTAGCCTCTGTGCTCTTTATGCACTTCTTTGTAAACATTACCATGCTTATAAAGCTGTTCCCTACTGTGGGTGTGCCCCTGCCCTTTTTTAGCTACGGCGGATCAAGCCTTTGGGCATTTACCATATTGCTGTTCATTTTTATAAAAATGGATGCCAATAAGGTTAATGAGTGGTAGAGACATTGCATTGCAACGTCTAAATTAAATAATAGATAGCTTTAGATAATGCAAAGCGATCATTAACAGTTAATTACTATTAATTAGCACGATTTATCCTTTTAGTAATTACAAAGAAAACCCATGCTATAAACAGACAGATATTTACAATACAAAGGTGTTTAATATCGGTCAGGCTTATAGATTTATAACCGGGATTATTAAATTTTGAATCGATATAAAATCCTAATGCAATTAGATCGATAATAGCAATAAAGACTATAAAAGCTTTAAATAACGCTTTCATGGTTGTACTTACTACATGTTTAATAAAGACAGATCTTCCCAAACATCTTCATAGCCTTTATCATCTATTAGAAAACGATAGCCGGGAGGGAATCCAAGGTATTTTAGAACGCAGGGGCAAATGTTTTTTAAATGACTTACATGCATAGGAGCAAAAAAGTCGGGATCATCGCGAAATTCGCCAGACCAAATATACCAGCCTGTTGTATCGCCTTCTATAAGATGCCGCAATCCATGTATCGGCATAAGTCCGCTTAAAACGGTTTTGGAAATCCCTACTTTAAAATTTTGGTTACTTGCTACATAAATCACATTGTATTTACTGCAAATCTCTTTTTGCTGAGGTTCGTAATTCATATAATATATATATTATTGATATAACATTCACCGCATTCCGCTCCGCGAAGTCTCCGACTTCGTATGCATAGCTCTGACATGCACGCTAAATAGCTCAAAAGGAACAAGTCATCCACAAAGTCAAAAGTTACAAAGCCAAAGACTTTGCAAAGAATGCGTTCAGGTATTATTTGTTAAAGACGTTGCAGTGCAACGTCGCTACTCACTCTTAACATCCAGCGCATCCCTAAGTGCATTGCCCACCATCATAAAGGCAAGTACCAGTAGTAGCATGGCAATACCGGGAGCTAAGGCAAGGTAAGGTTTGCCTAATATAATATAATTGTAGTGGTCTTTAATCATGCCACCCCAGCTTGGTATGGGTGGCTGCGCGCCAAGGCCCAGAAAGCTCAGCCCGCTTTCTACCAGTATGGCCGAAGCAAAATTTGCTGCTGATATAACGATTACCGGAGCCATGCTATTGGGCAGTATATGGTTAAAAATAATCCTGCTGTTGCTGTAGCCTAATGCGCGTGCCGCGGTAACAAACTGCATTTGCTTTATGCTCATAACCTGCCCACGTACTACACGGGCAACTTCTACCCACATGGTAAGGCCTACGGCCACGAATACCTGCCAAAAGCCTTTGCCCAAAGCCAGTGTTATAGCTATAACCAAAAGCAGCGTAGGAATACTCCAAATGATGTTTACCAGCCACATTACAAACGCATCTGTCTTACCACCGTAATAGCCTGCTATAGCGCCAAAGAAAATGCCGACAACCAATGATATGAACACCGCCACAAACCCTATGGCTATAGAAACCCGGGAGCCCACAAGCAGCCTGCTCAACAGGTCACGCCCCTGGCTATCGGTGCCCAAAATAAATTTCTGCTGGGTTATGTACTCGTTTTCTATCGTGGCTTTATCGGTTGTATTAAACTGGTTTAGTGCTATGGTTTTGCTTACTGCAAGCGAAGGTTCATCGGTATATTCAAAATAGGTAATGCTGTCTTTTGTAAATTGATATTTTAGTATCGGAATTTTAACCTCCGGATTAGTTTCACCTAAAAAATATGTACCCACACCACCACTCTTCCCCTCTCGCGGAAAATGCAACATGGTAACAGTGAAACCTGGCGATTTAGAATGAATGGAAAGGTCGCCCCAGTTGGCGTTTTGTGTTTTGTCGGGTGCTAAAACGTAAGCAAATATCGAGATTATCAAAAGCAATACGATAAACACTAAACTTAAAACGCCCCAAAAGTTCTTCCTGAACTTTTGGAGCGCTAAGCCTGTAAGCGATTTTCCGGTTTTATCCATTTGCCGCTTATCGTGTTTTAATCAGTTTGTCTTTTTTGCCTATAGTAGCAGCAGCTTTAGTGTTGCCTTTAGCCTGCATATCATCAAGTACATTAAGGGCTTCTTCTACATAAATGTCTTTGCTTAGGCTTTCATACCATACTTTCTTTTTCTCTGCAAGGGCAGGGTCTTTTTTAAAGGCTTCTTTTTCGTATGGCAGTGCATCAAACTTAAGTGTGTTAGTATACTCGCTAAGCGGTTTAAACTTTTTAGCCATTGCTTCGCTCTTGGCAAGCTCTGCTTTAAACTTATCTAAGTTAAGGCTGTAAACGCTTTCATCTTTTTTAGCATCTATCCATTTAGCGCTTTCGTCCATCAGTTTAAACTGAGGGTTAACCGCCATCCTGCTTTTGCTCTTAGCAATAACATCGGTAAAGTTATTTTTAACAGCCTTGTATGGAGCCGATGGTATTTTATCATACGGTAGTGCATTATCTGCATCACGCTCGCCTATTTCTATGTACGAATATTTATCCGGCATTACAATATCGCTGGCAACACCTTCGCGCTGTGTAGAGCCGCCGTTTATCCTGTAAAACTTCTGGGTAGTAGTTTTCACAGCACCCAGGTCGCCAAATTCATTGTTCCTTACAAAACGGTTAAGGTCTATAATATTTTGCACAGTACCTTTACCATAACTTTGTTTGCTGCCCAATATTAGTCCGCGGTTATAATCCTGTATCGCTGCCGCAAATATCTCTGAAGCCGAAGCCGAGAAATTATTAATAAGCACTACCAGCGGGCCATCCCATTGCACTTTAGGGTCGGTATCGGCAAGCTGCTCTATAACTTCTTTTTTCTGGCCGCCTTCTTCGGTATACGAACGTACCTGAACTACAGGGCCTTTGGTTATAAACAATCCGCTTATATCTACAACAGTTTTAAGCGAACCACCACCGTTATCCCTAAGGTCCATAATGATACCACTTACACCTTGGTCTTTAAGCCTTTGTACCTCTACAGCAACATCTTTAGCAGCATCGCGGTTGTCCTGGTTTTCAAAATCTATGTAAAACTTAGGCAGGTTAATAACGCCATACAGTTTACCATTTTTATTTACTATGCTTGATTTTGCATAGGTTTCCTCAATTTCTACAACTTCGCGAATTATAGCTATAACCTTAGTACTGCCGTCTACCTTTTTAACAGTAAGGCGCACTTCGGTACCTTTAGGGCCTTTTATTTTTTTAACCACGTCGTCCAGCCTCATACCCGCAATATCTACAGGGTCTTCTTTGCCCTGTGCAACTTTCATAATAAGGTCGCCCTGCTCCAGGTCTTTACCCCTCCATGCCGGGCCGCCCGGTATAAGTTCAGATATTTCTACAAGGTCGTTCTTTTTTTGAAGCCTTGCCCCAATACCTTCAAGAGAACCCCTCATGCTGGTATCAAATTTCTCTTTATCATCCGGTGCAAAGTAAAAAGTATGCGGATCAAAACGCTCGCAAATAGCATTAAGGTAAATGGTAAACCATTCCTCTCGTTTTAATTCGCCCACAAAATCAAAATATTCGTTAAGCGATTTAAGGTTGCTGTCGCGGGCTTCTTTTTCAAGTTCGGCAAACGTTTTTTTAGTACCGTCGGCTTTTTTAGTATCTACTTTATTTACAGATTCTGTTGCAATAACAGCGCTGCCGTCTTTTGCCTTAACCTTATCTACCGGAGGCGAATCCTGAAGTTTCTGCTTATCGGTAACCGATGAAAGCACCGATAATTTAAGCTGTTTTTCCCAACGCGTTCTCAGTTCTGCATCGTCTTTTACATAGGGCTGCTTTTCGTAGTCTACGTTAAAAGACTCGTCTTTAGCAAAGTCAAACGGCTTGGCCAGTATTTCTTTATAAAAGCCTTCACTTTCTTTCATACGCTCCTGTAACCTTGTATAAGTAAGCTCAAAAAAGCTAAGGTCGCGTTTGTTTATCTGGTCGTCTATCAGGGTCTCATATTTAGCAAACTCCGCAATGTCGGTTTGAGTAAAAAAACGTTTAGACGGGTCTAATGCCTCAAGGTAGTGCTTATAAACACCTTTAGAAAAATCATCGTCTATAGGGTGCGCGCTGTAATGGGCGCGCTGTATTACGTATGTAAGCAATTCTACAAGAACCTTATCTTTTTCGGGGTCGTTTGCCTTTTGCTTAGGCAACAGGGTAAAACTAAAGAGCGCGCCGGCCAACAGGACAACAATCGCAAGAATTTTATAATTTCTTTTCATAAAATTTATAAAGGCGTTCATTTTATTTATATAGGATGATATTACACATTAAAAATTGTGCCAAAAATGCAACAGCAGGTTACTTTAGTTGCGGCACATGAAAAATGCGTATTTTAGCAAACGTAAATATACAACACTTATTTTGATTTTACCCAAATGGCAAAGAAAAAACCCTTAATACTGGTAACTAATGATGATGGTGTTACCGCCCCCGGAATACGTGCCCTTATTGCTGTTATGAAACAGCTTGGCGATGTGGTTGTTGTAGCACCCGATAGTCCGCAAAGTGCTACCGGCCATGCCATTACCATAAACAATACCCTGTACATAAACAAGATAGACATAGACCCCGATATTGAAACCGAGTACAGTTGCAGCGGCACACCCGTAGATTGTGTAAAATTTGCCACCAACGAGATATTGCACCGCAAACCCGACCTTTGCGTGAGCGGCGTTAACCATGGCTCAAACTCATCTATAAACGTAATATACAGTGGCACAATGAGTGCTGCGGTAGAAGCTGGCATAGAGGGCATTCCCGCCATAGGGTTCTCATTACTCGATTATAACTGGGATGCTGATTTTGAGCCCGCAAAAGTATTTATTAAAAAAATCACACAACAGGTTTTGGAAAATGGCCTTCCTGAAGGCGTGATTCTTAACGTGAACATACCTAAACTATCTGAAAAAGAAATAAAGGGCATTAAAGTTTGCCGCCAGGCCAAAGCCATGTGGCAGGAAAAATTTGATAAGCGCGTAAACCCCATGGGGCGCGATTATTACTGGCTTACAGGCAAATTTGTAAACATGGATAATGGCGAAGATACCGATGAGTGGGCGCTGGCCAACGGATATGTATCTGTAGTACCAGTTCAGTTTGACCTTACTGCGCACCACGCTATACAGGGATTGAACAGTTGGGGATTAAACAGCGAAAAATAACTATTAACATATAACCACCATACCACTTATGAAAAAGATTGCGGTACTGATTTTTGCAGCCTGCACTGCCCTTTCCTGTTCTGGTGACGATGACAATAACGTACCCCTTACAGGAACCTGGAAACTTACTTCGGCAACACTATCTGAACCTGTTGATTTTAATAATGACGGAACAGCATCTACCGATTTTATGACAGAGACCGGGTGCCTTGATAATTCTACCATAACTTTTACAGACGATGTTGCTTCTGCTATTGTTAACGTTCAAACTCTGAACATTCGCCAACAAAATGATGGCACATACATTGTACAATGTAGGGAGGCCGAGACCGGGTATGCGCCTTTTACAGAAGAAGAACATGTTGTTACACTAACATCGGATATTTTTTATGCTCCATTTACAAAAGTGAGGAACAGGCTAACAACAAGTTTAAACGGAACTACAACTGTTTTTACAAAGCAGTAAGCATGGCTTAGTTATAATAAATGCCTCCGCTAAAACGGGGGCATTTTTCATTTAGGCCGGTACAACTAAAAAAAATCTTATTTTTACCAACTAAAGCAGCATACATGAAATACTATATAATTGCAGGCGAAGCCAGTGGCGACCTTCACGGTGCGAACCTTATGAAAGAACTTTTTAGGGCCGATGCCCATGCTGATATTCGTTTTTGGGGCGGTGACCTTATGCAGGCCGTAGGCGGAACACTGGTAAAGCATTACCGCGACCTTGCCTTTATGGGTTTTGCCGAAGTTGCCATGAACCTGAAAACTATTTTTGCCAATATTAAACTGTGCAAAGAAGATATCCTGGCCTTTAAACCCGATGTTATTATATTTATAGATTACCCCGGCTTTAACATGCGCATTGCGCAGTGGGCAAAGCCGCTGGGCTTTAAAACGCATTACTACATTTCTCCGCAAATATGGGCATGGAAAGAAAACCGCATTAAAGCCATAAAACGCGATGTAGACAAGATGTACATTATCCTGCCGTTTGAAAAAGACTTTTATGAACAAAAGCACAATTTTGCCGTGGAGTTTGTAGGGCACCCACTTATTGATGCTATACATGACAGAAAACTTACCGATAAAGAA
>Ga0247814_10001439_pt1 | contig 14047 bp, 16 predicted proteins | sample UWRJL179409R1_FD_179947 | JGI IMG/M metagenome (GOLD analysis project Ga0247814, IMG submission 179947) | Plant litter microbial communities from Arlington Agricultural Research Station in Wisconsin, United States - UWRJ-L179-409R-1 | ecosystem: Environmental > Terrestrial > Plant litter >...
ACGACGGCTTTCGCTGTAGGCTTCGGCAACCATCGGATAATCGGCCTTGAGGCCATATCGCTCGCGATACTGCTCCGGCGTCAGGCCATTCGTCGAAAGATGACGGCGCAAGGTCTTGTACGGCTTGCCGTCGATCATGCTGATGATGTGGTCCTTGCTGGCGAGCGACTTCCGCGCCGTGACGGCTGGCGTATGCTCCTGAGGTGCAGCCTCAGCCGTAGCCGCTTCCCCGCCATCGCCAAGCGAGGCGACCGCTGCGTGCATTGATTTCAGGAACGCTGGGACGTCTTCAGGCGACGTCCGCGTGTTCGGGTTGCTCAACCACGCGATGGTCAACTCGGTCGCAAGCTCAACAACGTTCGTATCAGTATTCATAAAGTCGTCCGTACATCCAAACACACCGATTGTCGGTAGCTTCCAGATAGTCCTGTTTGAAAGGTCGGCAATACTGAAGCCATGACGACAGGATCATCCCGGGACAACCAAAACGCCAAGGAGGGAGGGGGAAGGGAATAGGTGTCCGAAAATGGTCGGATGCTCGAAAACGAAGGGTGCTTTCCCCATGATCCAGTCCGTCAAGCTCTCGAAGCTCCGCCTCTCCGCCAGCAACGTCCGCACCGCACCGGATGAGACGCTGCAGATCGAACCGTTCGCTGCCGATCTCGAAGCCCGCGGTGTTCTGCAGAACCTGCTCGTTACGCCCGTCTCGCGGCCCCGCGGAATGTTCGAGGTGTTCGATGGCGGCCGGCGCTGGCGTGCACTCAATCTGCTCGTCGAGCGCGGCGTCATCGATCCCGAGAAGTACGAGGTGCCGGTACGGATCATGAAGGGAGACGATGCCGAACTGACTGAAACCTCGCTCGCTGTCAGCTTCCAGCATATGAAGCTGAGCCCTGCCGAGGAATGCCGCGCTTTCCAGCATTTCTTGAACGGCAGCACCGATATCGACGGCGTTGCCAAGCGGTTCGGCGTGACGCGCCGTTTCATCGAGGGGCGTCTGCGCCTGGCTGATCTTGCCGAGCCGATCTTCGCCAAGCTGGCGAGCGGCGACCTCACCCTCGACATGGCCAAAGCCTACGCGTCGACCAGCAGCCATGAAGCACAGCTTCGCGTTTGGTCGACCTATGGCTCGATGTCGCATTACAACGCCGACGCCATCCGCCGGGTCATCGCGACAGATATGATGCGCGCCAACGATCCCGTTGCCCTGTTGGTCGGGGTCGAGGCCTATGAAGCTGCAGGCGGCGTCGTAGATCGCGACCTCTTCAGCAACGACGGCGAACGTTGGCTGCAGCCGGACGTGGCGCGGTCCTTGGCAGCCACGCTCATGGAAGCCGAAGCGGCAAGGATCGGCGAGGAACGCGGTCTGGCGTGGATCCGGCCAATCGCCGGTCACAGCACCTGGGACGCCGCGCGAAATCTCCACCGGATCAGCCTGCCCGAGCAGCCGATGACGCTCGAGGAAGCCGAGCGCGCGGAGGCGATCGAGAAGCGCATGGCTGAACTGCACGACGAAATGCAGAACGACGAGTTGGCCGACGAGGCATTCACCGCGCTGGAAACCGAGAACGATCGCCTCGCCGAGGAACTCGAAGCGCTCGATCGCCGCCCGTCGTTCCTTCCGCCCGAACTCGCCCCTCGCGTCGGTGCCTTCCTGACGCTGTCGCAGTCGGGCACGATGGTCCTGGACGAGACCTACTACAGCGAGACGCCGATCCGGGTGACGGTGGTTGAACCGGAGCCGGTCGACGGGGACGTTGAAGGCGAGCAAGTCAATGACGATACCGATGATGGCGATGCCGCCTTTGATCGCGTCATTCAGGCCCCCACCTTCCGCATCGAGGAGGGCGCCACGACCGCGACTACGGGTAACACCGACAAGGTCGTCGATCCCGATAATGCGGCGCCGGGTGGCAAGGCACTCAGCCAGGTTCTCAGCGACCAACTGGCCATGCAGCGGCGCGACGTTCTCGGTGCGGCTTTGATCGCCAGTCCGGGGCTGGCGCTAGACTACATGCTGTTCGCAATGGTGGACGGGCGCCGGGGGACCTCCTCGAACGATGGCACGACGATCCGGGCCGACCGGCCGCAGGACCCGATTCTGTCGAACAACATGCCGGCATCACGCGCCCGCGACTACCTCTGCGAGGTACATAACGGGCTCGACGCGTCGTGGACGGAATCCAACGACCAGGTCGTGCGGTTCGAGGCATTCCGCGCGCTCGGCGACGAGGTGAAGTCGGCGTGGCTGGCCTACATCGTCGCGACCTCGCTGGAGGCCAAGATCGCCTACGGCTCGAACCGGCAGAACCCGCTCCATGGCCGCCTCGCCAACATCCTCGATATCGACGTCGCCAGCTGGTGGCGGCCGACCTCGGAAAACTTCTTCGACCGGGTCTCCAAGGGATCGCTGATCTCGCTCCTCCATGAAGTTGGCGGACCTGCTCTGTCGAGCCGCCATGCGACCGAGAAGAAGCCCGAAATCTCGGCATCGTGCCAGAAGCTGTTCGGTGGTGACGCGATCGTCGAGCCCGAGATCAAGGAAGCTGCACTCAAGTGGCTGCCGACCGCGATGTGCTTCACCAACCCGGTGACCGAGGCCGAGGTCGCGAACACTGACGAGCAGCAGGGCAACCTTGCCGACCTGATCGACGGGGATGACGACCAGACCGATCCCGACGCCGGAAACAGCGAAATCGTCGGAGACGATCTGGCTGCGTTGATCGGTGACGGTCCGGACGATGGCAGCGACCAGCAGGACGGCAACTTCGACGCGGGTCAGCTGGAACATCACAACGACGACGCCGTGACGGACGAGATCGTCGCGGCCGAGTAGCGCACTCGACGGTCACTACCTGAGCACCCTCACTGCCGGCCCGCGGCACCTCGCGGTGCCGGCAGTGTCTTTTCACCTCGCCGAAGAGGACAGCGCCATGACCGCTGCAACCCGCGATATCGCGGCCGACATCACCGCCACCATCATTGCCAAGCTCGAGGCGGGCACCACGCCCTGGCAACGCCCGTGGTCGATCATCGGCGAGAGCGGCAGACCGCTCCGCCACGAAGGCGTCGCCTATAATGGCATCAACGCGCTCTGGTTGTGGGCTACCGCCGACACCTATGGCTATCAAAGCCGTTACTGGATGACCGCTCGCCAGGCGCGAGAGCTTGGCGGGGAGTTACGCCGCGACGCACGGCCATCCTTTTCTGTCTACGCCTCGACGTTCCGCAAAGCCGGCGTCCCCAGCCTGCTGGGAATGTCGGCTGACCGGATGATCCGGTTCCTACGATCCTACGTCGTCTACAACGCTGACGAGATCACCGGCCTGCCGGACTATTACTACCCAGTTCCCGTCCCCCCGACCCCGCGGCTTCTGTCGGATCGACAGGACCGGATCGATGCGTTCTTCGCGGCTGTGCCATCAAAAGTTCGGCATGGCGGTCACCGGGCGTTCTTCGACCCGACCTTCGACTATATCCAGATGCCACGACCGGGCAGCTTCCGATCGGCTGACGCCTATGCCTCAACCTTGGCGCACGAGAGCTGTCACTGGACTGGCCACCATTCTAGACTCGACCGCACCTTCGGCAAACGCTTTGGTGACAAGGCTTACGGGGTCGAAGAACTTATTGCAGAACTTGGCGCTGCAATGGTCTGTGGCGATCTTGGCCTTGCAACCGAGATCCACGACAGCCACGCCTCCTATCTCGCCAGCTGGCTCGGACTGCTCCGTGCCGACAAGACCGCGATTTTCCTCGCCGCGACCAAGGCTGAACAGGCCTTTTCGTACCTGCGTGCCTTCTCAACCGAAGCGGTTGACGCGGCTGCGACGCGGCTCGCCGCATGACCCACCAAAATCGGAGGATACGACATGGGTTGGCTCTCAATGACCAGCGCTGGCATGGGCGGACATGCCACGCCCAAGGCCTATCTCGACGCGCAGTTCACCTACAGTCGCACGGACGATGGTGGCGCCACGTGCGGCATGCGCGTCATCGACAGCGCATTCGTCGGAAACCGCGTCTGGTATGCCGCAACTGAGATTATCGAAGCCGGCGAGGTTCAGTATGTGATCGCGCTGGTGTGCCTTGTCCGCTGGAACCCCAAGGCCAAGGACGGATACGTCTTCGCATACAAAGATATGGAGGAATCGATGGGCCCCTGCGAGGCCGGGTGCCCCGCGAGGATCCTGCGCCTCCTGTCTCCGACCGCCAAGGAAAGCGCGCTCGACTGGCGGCGCCGCTGCCTTGCTCGGTTGCGCCTCCACGCCCGCAAGGTGGAGGACGGCATGCGGATCAGGTTTCCCCGATCGATCAAGTTCAGTGACGGGCATAGCGGTACCGAGTTCATCATCGTCAAACGGGGTGAGAAGATCACTTTCCGGAACGGTGCGGGACACGGACACTATCGCATATCGCACTTCCGCGACCTGTCCTGGTCTGTCGTGCCCGAGACCAGGATCCACCGCACGGTCTTCGCACCGCCGCCCTCTTCTGCAAAAGCAGCATGATGGAATTGACCATGTCTGATGACACGCCTCTTTCGCCGCTGCGCGGCATATTATGCAGTCGGTCTAATGCCCTTCGCGTCGCAGCCTGGATGCGGCAGGACGGGTTCGAGCCTGCAGTGATTGCCACTGACGAACCGTTGCAGCCGTGGCGTATCGTCGACGCGTTCTTGCTCTCGATCGAGGACACGCGCGTATGCGCGTGATCCTTGGCCTCGCCCTCCTTGTTGCGGCCTGCGGGCAAGCCGCACCCCAGGCCGAAGACCAGTCCGCAATTCGCGCCGACGGCCGAGCCATCGATGGGGATACAGTCTCCTTCGACGTTCGCCTTTTCGGTGCAGACGCCTTCGAGAAACGGCAACTATGCCGCAACGCGGATGGCTGCTGGCCGTGCGGAAAGGCCGCGCAGGACTATGCCTCGAAGCTTCTGAAGACCGGGACCAGCACCATCCGGTTGACCGGCAAGCAGAGTTACGGGCGGCCGATCGGAACGGTCGAAATCGACGGCCAGGATCTCGGAGAAAGCATGATCGCAGCCGGCCTTGCCGTCCCCGCGACCAGCTATCTCAAAAACGATCCAGAACGTGCAGAACGCTACGTCGCTGCTTATGAACGAGCCGAGGCCAGCCATGTCGGCGTCCATGCCGGCCATTTCACCGATCCGGCCAAGTGGCGCCGCGGCGAGCGTCTCTCCTGCGAAAGCCGCCCCCGGGACAGAGGAACGCACTGAAAAGTGGGAGAAGAGGGGGAGAGAACGGGCATCGATCTAGGAGAAGACCATGCCCGCTTTCGCTTCCACGCCCGCGCCCGTGCATACGCTCTGGGACACGCCCGATATGGCGACCCAACGCCTGCCAGGGGTCTGGTGGGTTACGACGCCCTCGCACGGCGGGTTTGTCCTGTCTGATGAGCGCCAGGCGGCAATGCCGGAGGCTCTCCGCCTCGACAGCATCTATTACGAGGAGGATGTAAACTGGTCGCTGGTCGTCATCGGCTTCGAGGCCGAGTTCGCCAAGGCGAAGGACCAGAATTTTGATATCGAGCGTGACCTGGCCCACCAAACTGCACGCCACTGGCGGCCTTCCCAGTACGGTGCATTCACCGGCGAGGTCATCACGCCGAGCGACAGTTACGTGCTCAAGAAAGTTGAAATTCTAGAAGCATCTATCGGCGAAATCGGCGTGCGGTCCGCGTCGGGAGATTGGGCGGATTGGGTGCCAAAGGGCAAAGTCGGCGTGACAGGGCAGCGCATCGCGGGATGCGATCATCTCGGCTTTGTCAGATATGAAGGACCGGACTTCACCGGCCTTTGCGATGCCGCGCGCTACGACAGCACGCGCCCGGTAAACACGTTCGCCGCTCTCGGTGTGGAGCTACTGCCATCACCCTAGCAATGGCTGCATGACGACGCCACGACGAGTTCGATCATGCCCTGCGGATCCTGTGTTGGAGGAGTGCTTAGCCGCCTGACGGCCGGAAAGATGTTTCCGAAAACCGGCAATATCTTTCTGCCGAGGCATGCCCACGCGCCCAGCCCTGAGGGGCTGACGACACGAGCGCGAACCCAGTGATGCGGAGGAGAGGGGGGGGTGAGGGGCGTGCGCCAGAAAGGCGTGCGGACCTCATTCGGAGCATGCGTCGATGATTTACGATGTGCCTTTCCGCCACCAACAAGCGCTGGACCCAAGCGCCCTCACCACCGTCACCGCCACGCTACATGCGATCGGCAAGGCTTTGGAGGATTGTCGCAACGCCGGTGTGAGCCCCGACAGCGACCCTGCCGTGGCCTTGCTTACGCGGCACATGGCGACCGTATCGAGCAATCAAGCAGATGCAGAGGTCCTGCGTGCCGCCTGCCATCGCCGGCTGGAGGAGCTGCAGCGCTTCCCGACCCTGTTGGCGTTGGCGATCAGAGGCGTCGAATATGACGTCGGTGCCAAAAACCGGTTCCACGAAGATGGTCGCGCGGCATTGCTGCAGCTGGCGATAGCACTCGGCCTTGATCCGGAAACCTACACGGTGTGCAATTTCGAGGGCACCCCCGACCAGTCGGGTAACGTCCTCCTCGCCGCTGCCGATGTTGCGGTCATGGTGCAGATCGGGGGTCGGCATGAAGGACGCGAGGTGTCCTATCGCGCCGTGTCGGAGGGCCTCCAGCAGCCAAACCGGTTCGCCTCGGTCCGGGACCTTCTGAAGCCTGATCGGTTCGCAGACCGGCTGTGCCGCGAGCTTGGCCTGAAGCGTGCCGCCACGCCGGCCAACCTCCCCATCCCGCTCGCCGCCTGAAGGGACACCACAATGGAAATCCTGCACGCTCTTGCCGTTGCCCGGGCCGATGCCGCCAATCTCGCCCGCTTTATCGAGCGCCGCGAACGCTTCCTCGAGGCGCTCGATTGGCCGATGATGAGCAACGAGCACGTACGCCAGTCATCGATGCTCGATGATCTGCTCGATGGGGATATGGCTGATGCCATTCTCTACATCGACTGGCTGGTCGACCGGTTGGCGGATGATGCCGGACCACTCCCCGGCGTACTCTGCTTTACGCCACGTCCGCGCCCGTGGCACGCTGAGTGGATAACGCTCGCTTCCTGACCGACTGGGGGATCAACTGATGAGCCGTCATACTTTCACCGGCAACGCCGGCACCACTGTCGCAATCGGTTGGGATCGACCGCTTTTGACGTTTTTTGTCCAGGTCTTGCGTCCTCACCCGACCATGGAAGGCGAGGATGATATGGTCGAGTGGCAGGGCACTGAACCCGACGAGTTACCGACCGCGGCCTCGGCAATCGCCATCGCAGCACGCTATGCCAGCCTGCCGGACGACCTTGGCGCCACGCTCGAGACCGATCGCCTGAAGACGCTGGGATCGACCGACGGACCAGCGCAACGCGCAGTGCGCCCATTCCTCTATCGACTTTAAGGGCATCAGCTAGCGAATGTTCGGAATTATGCGCGCTAAATTCCCGGCAGACCGGGAACGGCAATGAGTGGTGGTTAGGCGACAGGCAGCTTTCGGGACCGGCACGGTTGAAAGCTGCCGTTGAGCCGGCGTCACAACCGTTCGGTTGTGACGCCTACTATCTGGTGCGTGAGCTCGCACCGATAGTGACGCCGGGTGGGGGAACGCTGGTCGCGGGCACGAAGAAGTCCGGCATGAGCGGCTGGCCGGGTTCCACGCTGTAGGGGGAGAAGTCCGTCACACCTTCCCCGAACAGGAAGCTATCATCGATAAGGAACTGCCCGGTGAAGTCAGGCGCCGGTTTGGTGAACACGCGGTGGGCGGCATCGGCCATGATCTCTGGCCGACGACAGAAGCGCAGCGTGTCTCCACCTGACAATGCAAACTCGATTGCCGAAGTAGCGATGGCGGTGCGAGGCCAAAGCGCATTGAACGCGATGCCTTCGTTCCGGAACTCTTCGGCCATGCCAAGCACGCACAGGCTCATATTGTATTTAGCCATCGAGTAGGCGACGTGCCCCTGAAACCAGTGAGGCGACAAATCAAGCGGAGGCGACAGCATCAGGACGTGGGGATTCTCCGACCGGCGCAGATGCGGGATGCAGGCCTGCGAGGTCAGAAACGTGCCACGCCCGTTGACCTGATGCATGAGGTCATAGCGTTTCGGATCGGTCGCCAGAGTGCCGGTCATCGAGATCGCCGAGGCATTGTTGACGACGATGTCGATGCCCCCGAACGTCTCCACAGTCGTCTCCACGCCTTTGCGGATCGAGTCCACGTCGCGCACGTCAACGATCAGCGGCAATGCTCGCCCGCCGGCCGCCTCGATTTCCGCAGCGGCGGTGTAGATCGTTCCCGGCAGCTTGGGATGCGGTTCGGCCGTCTTGGCCGCGATCGCGATGTTGGCACCGTCCCGCGCCGCCCGCAGGGCAATCGCCAGACCTATGCCCCGGCTCGCGCCGGTGATGAAAAGCGTCTTGCCCGCCAATGTCATGGCCGTCTCTCCAAAACCTGATTGATCGATCACGCGAACTTCGAGAAGTCGGGGGCACGGCGCTGCGCGAACGCCATGAAGGCTTCCTGCGCTTCGGGGCTTTGCAGGCGTTCCATGAACTCCTTGCCCTCCACATCCATGTGCGCCGTCACGGCAGCAGTGTCGCGCATGAGCCGCTTGGTCGCTTTCACAGCGCCCAGCGGCTGCTTCGCGATGCGGGCTGCTACCGCCTCAATGGCGAAAACTAGCTCGGCAACCGGCACGACCGTCGTCGCGAGGCCCCACGCTACGGCGTCCTGCGCCTCGACGGCCTCGCCCAGCGCCAGCATGGCGAAGGAGCGGAGGTGGCCGATACGGGCGGGGAGAAGCATGCTCGATGCGGCCTCAGGCACCAGGCCCAGATTGACGAACGGCGTGGTCAGCTTCGCGTCGTCGGCGAGAATGACGTAATCACAGTGCAGCAGCATCGTGGTTCCGACGCCAACGGCGCGTCCCTGCACAGCCGCAATTAGCGGCTTGTCGGTTTCAGCGATGGCTCGAATGAACCGACCGACATTTTTGAGGGTGCCGGGCTTGCTGGTCGCGAACTCGGCAACATCGTTGCCAGCGGTGAACATATCGCCTTCGCCCCGGATGACGACGACGCGGATCGCGGCGTCGGTGCGCGCCGCCTCAATCTCATCGGCGAGTACCCCGTACATGTCATTGGTCAGAGCGTTCTTCTTGTCGGACCGGTTCATAACAAGCGTCAGGATGCCGTCGGACTTGCTCACCGTGATATGGTCAGTCACTTCATCTTCTCCTTAGGAAATTTGGTACCGACAGCGTCCAGCCAGCGGGCGACGATCGCGAGTTCAGCATCATCGAATCCGTCGCAAAGATGGTCGTTTAAGACGCGGGCGGATCGCACCGCTTCGGCCCGCAGCGCCTTGCCCGCATCGGTCAGTGCGATGTTCCAGGCGCGCTTGTCCGTCGTGTCCGGCTGGCGTTCGATCAGGCCGTCACGGCCCATGCGATCGAGGAGGCCGGAGAGCGAGGATGCGCCGAGGTCAAGCTGCGCCCCCAGCTGCTTCATTGGCATGCCCTGGCTGTCTGCTTTCAACGCCATCAACACACCCGCGCGTGCCGCTGTTTTCCCGTCGACGTCGCCTTGAATTGCAGCTTGGACGCGGCGCTGAGCAACGCTCAGCAGGTATATGAATCTTGGCCGGCGCGCGGGAGGCGGGCTGATGTTCGCATTTTTTGACATAGACCAACGCCACTCCGAATCACTTCGTGTGCGAAGTACCTAGTTCGTATGCGTAATACAATGCCTGACTGCGACTGTGGCGAGTGAGCCTCTCGGCTAACGGCATCGCCAAGCGACACGCCGTCACTCTGTGCCGAGTGGGGCCAGATATTCCTCGTCCGACACCTTCTCCATCCAAGTCACGGGCGAACCGTTGATCGCCTCCTGAATAGCGATATGCGTCATACCCTCATGAGGCGTGGCGCCATGCCAGTGCTTATGTTGGGCCGGACACCACAAGATGTCGCCTGCGTGGAACTCCAGTTTCGGTCCACCCGCGATCTGCGTCCAGCCGACGCCCTCAGTCACGATCAGCGTTTGACCGGCGGGGTGGGTATGCCAAGCGGTACGTGCACCCGGCTCAAAGTGAACAATTGCACCGGACACGCGCGACGGCTCCTCGCGCTGGAACTGGCCGGTGATCGTGGCCTTTCCGGTGAAATACTCAGCAGGACCGTCAATGGTCTTCATGTCCGCCTTGTGGGTAATCTCCATGGTATTGATCCTTTCGGGTTTGGGGCCGGGGTCGGGTATGAGGGCGGGCGCTGCCACCGCGAGAAGTGCGATCGCCGAGAGCAGGATCATCAGCGATGTCCTTCGGCACGAGCCGCCCGCGCGTCGACCGCGGCAACGAGTGCACCAGCCACAAGCAAGGCGGCGCTGGTCAGAAACGTAGCGCGATAGCCACCGGCGTCGAATAGCAGCCCACCACCCGCAGCGCCGAACGTGATCGCAAGCTGGATCACCGCGACAAGCAGCCCGCCGCCAGCCTCGGCGTCGTCAGGAAAGCGACGCGCTACCCAGGTCCACCATGCTACCGGCGCACCCGTGCCGACGACGCCCCAAAGGGTCAGCAGCAGGGCCGTTGGCAGGGCAAAGCGACCAAGCGCCACCAATCCACCCGCGATCAGGGCAAGCGCCACCGGCGCAAGGATCAGGGTAGCCGACAGGCTGCGCGCTACGAAGCGGCCGAACAGCCAAGTGCCGAACAAACCGCCAGCGCCCATCAGCAGCAGAACAATCGACAATGTCGACACGCCAAGCTGGGTCACGCCCTCAAGGAAGGGGCGTACATAGGTGAAGAGCGCGAACTGCCCTGCGAACAGGAGCGCCACGGCAATAGCTCCGATGCGAGCAGCCGGGCGACGCAGAACTCCGAGCGCACTGGCGGTGCGGGCAGTGCGGTCGGACGGCATCGCCGGCAACGTCAGCCACTGCCATGCGAAGGTGATAGCGGCGAACGGCACCACGACAAAAAAAGCACCACGCCAGCCGATGTACTGACCGAGAAAGCTGCCAAGCGGCGCTGCAATCGTCGTCGCCAGCGCATTCCCGCCATTCAGCAGACCCAGCGCGCGCGGCACCTGATCCTGCGGCACCAACCGCATCACGGTCGCTGCCGACATCGACCAAAACCCGCCAATCACTACACCGATTAGCGCGCGGCCGGTCATAAAGACGAAGTAGTTCGGGGCGAACGCGACGGTCAGCCCCGACACCAGCATCAACAGGGTTAGGCCAAGCAGCAGCGCCCGGCGATCGACGCCCCGGCTGAGAGAGGCCACCGACAGGCTGGTCAGCACCGCAAATAGGCCAGATATGGAAATCGCTTGTCCTGCCGCGCCCTGCGTCAGATCAAGGTCAGCCGCGATCGGGCTGAGGATGCTGACCGGCATGAACTCGGATGCGATTAGGGTGGAGACACACAGCGTCAGCGCAAACACCGCGCTCCATCCGGTGCGGACATTGTCTTGTTCGCCGGACTGCACGACGGGACGGGTGAGTGAAGCAGTTTGCGGCAAGTCGATGCTCCGGTTCTGGATGCACGATCATGGATTGCCCATGACCGACAGAGCGGATGTAAGGTTCATGCACCGTGTGGATTACCCGCACTTGCTGCGATGCGACGTTGAGCGCACCTCATTGATCGGCGCCTACAAGCCGAGCGGACGTAACTCACGAATAAGGTCGATCAGCAAACGCAGCCCGGTCGGCAACTGCCGACGACCAGGATAGTAGATATGGAAGCCCGGCCCAAGCGCTGCCCAATCAGACAGTACCGGGCGCAAAGCGCCGCTCGCGATTAACGGTAAAGCCGACGGTTCAGGCAGGTAGGCAAGGCCGGTGCCGGCCGCTGCCAGGGTAAGCGCGAATTGCGTCTCGTTGAGCGTGATAGCGCCGGGTACGTCGATGGCGATGTCCTCGCCGTTCTTTTCAAACTCCCAATGGTAGATGCTGTCATCGCCAAGTCGGAGACGCAGGCATTGATGGTCAGCGAGGGATCGCGGATGCGTCGGCGTGCCGTGACGATCGAGATAGGCAGGAGCACCGACGACCACCCAGCGGACGTCGGCCGACAATCGCCGCGCCACCATATCCTCCGGCACGGTGCCACCCCAGCGAATGCCTGCGTCCGCGCCATGCGCCACGACGTCGACTAGGTGGTTTGATGTCGCGACATCGATGGCGATATGTGGGTGCCGCTCGACAAACACCGGAAGCACCGGTGTGAGCAGTAAGGCACTTGCCTGATCCATGACATTGAGCCTGATCCGGCCTGCCGGAGCGTCTCGATAGCGGTTCAGCCTCTCCGCCGCCTCATCGATCGCATCGAACGGGGCGGTCAGTGCCGCATATAGCTCTTCACCCGCTGCGGTCAGGGTGACGCTGCGACTCGTTCGGTTAAGCAGACGTATGCCTATCCGCGTCTCCAGCCCTTTAAGCGAGTGGCTGAGAGCCGAAGCGCTGACTCCGAGATCTAGACCGGCCCGACGGAAATTTCGGTGCCGAGCCAACGCTAGAAAGTAGGCGAAGTCCGCGAGATCGGAGCGGCTGACATGCATCGAGCCAATGATGCCATCCTCTGCATTTCCACACAACAATGCTGAGCGACACTCACTCAATGGCATCAGGGAAATGCCCCCTATCGGACGGTAGCCTCCTTTCCCGAGAACGAACCAATAGCGGGACAGTCGCCGGAACGATCACGGCGAGAGCCGTCTAAGCCCCCCGTTTCCCAAAATCTGTTCCCAATTATTTTTTCCAGAAATGGCCTTTCGGAGACGGAGAAACGGGAAAGATCGCGCTTAACGAATGGCCGGTCGTGGGAGCCCGGATCGCCATCCCCAACGTCCAATTGTGGGCGGTTTCTGCCATACGCCCGCCGTTGTGAAAACGCGGATTTTAGTGACGGTTTTCGGGTCTTCTGGATGCGGCCGGTTGGCGTCACCTAAACCGTAACACAATCCATGCGCTGCAAACGTCCGGTCTTAGCCTAGGTTTTCGGCTATTTTTCCGGGACCCCCGAGCGATCCGTTCCTCATCAGAGAGAGGGAAGGGGGATGGGACAACTTTGATCCAGGTGGATCAAAGGAGAACCTCCCATGTCTCACATCATCGATATTGGCGGCGCGCCAGCCAACGAGGAATGCGCTCAACTCGGGCAAACCATCGACTTCGAGACGGTCAATACGCACGAGGTGATGGCCTACAAACTGGCGATGATCGCGCGCCACGGCATGCCACCAGAAGGATGCAAGCTGATCGTCCACACCAACCGGCATGACTTCGGTATCTATCGGACGCTTGCCCTGAAGGTTGAGGACGAAGACAGCGAGGCGGTCGCGGTCTATGCCGAGGCCGTAGAGGAGGGGCTCGGCTCCTGGCTCGAGGCGGGCTTCACACCGCCCGTCACCTACACCGGCAAAATCGCGAAGATCGAACGCTCGGACCATACCGAGCTGGTAATCGGTGCCCTCCTGACGACACGGCCGAACGCTGACGGGACGTTCCCGATCGCCGACTTCGCGATCCTCCACGGCCATCTGGCAGCGGCCTTCCCGCAACAGGCCGACACCGCCCGCCAGCGTCTCACCGCCGCGTAATCCCGCCTGTCCTCCGAAGGATTGAGCCAATGCTGACGCTGCAGTCGCAGCCCGCCGAGATCCTCTCGGCGGGCGCGTTTCCCCCTGTCCGGTCTGCGGGTGCTGATGAGGCCGTGGAACTGGACCACTTCGATTCCACCGACATGCGCTGCTGGCTGACACGTGGCCGGTCGGTCGATCAGGCGAGCGAGCTCGCGCGGATCTGGCGATCCTACCCGGACCTCCCGCCTACGGCGCCATTGATTGACCGAATGGCGCGGGGCCGGGAACGGATCACCGCTATGAAGCCCTTGAATGACGCGATCGCTGCAAAGACGGAAGCAGAGCGCCAGAACCGCAACTTCGCCTTCATGGCATCGCGCGCCCAGGACGGGACGATCACCGATAGCGAGATTGCTATCCTACGTG
>Ga0247814_10001441_pt1 | contig 14039 bp, 16 predicted proteins | sample UWRJL179409R1_FD_179947 | JGI IMG/M metagenome (GOLD analysis project Ga0247814, IMG submission 179947) | Plant litter microbial communities from Arlington Agricultural Research Station in Wisconsin, United States - UWRJ-L179-409R-1 | ecosystem: Environmental > Terrestrial > Plant litter >...
AACGGTAATAAAGTCTGCTTTGTGGCAAAATTTTCTTTCCAACCAACCAAAGTAAAAAGGCGGTTTGAATGTATCGTTTTCCTGCAGCATATAAGGATCGCCACAATCAGCTACCCAAATTTTGGCAATAGTATGTTTTTTGTCTCTGACTTGCGCAACTCCCCAATGTATCGGATAGGGAACAGCAATGGAAATAAGCATGTCATACCCGGATTCATTTTTTAAGGCTTTTTTTACCAATGGAATCAACTGAATCATTGGATATTCAAACAACAATCCGCTAAACCGTACAATAGCTCTCCAAAAAAGCCTTACAATTCCTGACCCTTTAATGGTTGGAACCGGCCATGTAAGTTGCCCCAGATCTTTAAATTCTATTCCGTTTTCCTGACAATAAACAGCAGTGCCCGGACGCGAATGGGTAATGACCTTAACCGCATGCCCTTGCCTTACTAATTCTTTTGCCAGTTCAGTTGCCCGAAAAGAGCGTGGTGAATTTTCAGGATAAAATCCGTTAGCAACAATTAATATTTTCTTATTCATAATTGCCAATACTGTTATTTTAATTCTAATAAATGCTCAACAATGCGCTGAGCCGCTTTTCCATCCCATTTTTCGGGAATACTGCCTTTCTTCCATTTACCGGAAAATAATTTCTCAAGTGCCGGACGAATGGCTTTAGGATCTGTCCCTAACAATTCATTTGTTCCTAATGTTATTGTTTCGGGTCTTTCGGTATTGTTTCGGAGTGTCATGCATGGAATTCCCATCACGGTAGTTTCTTCGGTTATTCCGCCTGAATCAGTGATCACTCCAAAAGCATTTTCAACAAGATAGTTGAATTCCAAATAACCCAATGGATCAACAATATGGAGATTTGGTGCCTGAATGCCGGATTCCTGAAGCACTTTGGCAGTTCTTGGATGGATTGGAAACAGGATCGGCAAACTATTTACATTATTGATGATCTCATCTATGAGCAACTTCAGGTCTTTTTCCTGATCTACATTTGCTGGACGATGAAGTGTAAGCACAAAATATTTTTTTGCTTCCAATGCTAAAGTATCCCAAAATTCTGGCGCTCTGAATTGGTTTCTGTTGCTGTTGAGCGTATCGATCATTACATTGCCCACAAAAAATATACGATCACTTTCTATCCCTGATTTCTTAAGGTTTTCACCAGCCCAGACTGTAGTTGTGAAAAAATAATCAGCCAGCGCATCAGTAACTATACGGTTAATTTCTTCGGGCATGGTCAAATCAAAAGACCGGATTCCTGCTTCGACATGAGCCACTTTAATGTTGAGCTTTTTCGCAACAATGCTACAGGCCATGGTGCTTGTAACATCTCCCACTACTAATACAAGATCAGCAGGATTTTGCAGCAATTCTTTTTCAAAGGCAACCATAATTGATGCTGTTTGTTCGGCTTGTGTGCCTCCGCCGCAATTCAAATTAATATCTGGTTCAGGGATATTCAACTGCTTGAAAAACGTATGGCTCATTTTTTCGTCAAAATGTTGGCCTGTATGTACGAGACGGTAACCGATTTTTGATACATCCCCTATCGCTTTTATCGCATGAATAATAGGCGCAATTTTCATGAAGTTAGGTCGGGCTCCAGCTATAATTGTTATTTTATTGATCATGAACAGGTGGTTTTTACTGAATTTAAAATCAGATTACTCATTTTTAGATATGATTTTTGCGGGAACTCCTCCTATTACAACATCTGAAGGAAATGATTTTGAAACGACAGCACCGGCGGCTACGATTACATTATCGCCCAATTGTACGCCGGGCAGAATAACGCAATTGGCACCGAGCCAGCAATTTTTACCAATTACAATTGGCGGAGTCGTTTTGTCATGCTTTGAAAAATCTTTTTTATCATGATTTGCCGATATAATCTTTATTCCCGGCGCAAAAATAGTATGATCTCCAATGTAGATTTTATTGATTCCCTGAATGTAACAACCTCCTGAATTGGCAAAATACTGTGCCACGCCTTTTCCGATGAAAACTGTTTTACTGACTGTAGAAGTAAAATGTACCATGAATGGAACTTCAGCGTTAATTCGCATTATTTTCTGGAAGAAAAAATTAACGAGTCGTATGTTAGTAGTTGTTGGAGAAAAGAAATACTCTACTACATTTGAAGGTTCGTTTTTTTTCCAGTTCCTGTATTTAAATCTGTCTAAAATCATATCGAATTAATTACTGAATCGGAAATATAAGGGAAATAGCATTTTTGAAAAATTATAAAATCTGATGTGCTTTTTGTATAGAAACCTTAATCCATCGGTTTCAAGTTTTGAAAGATTGGCTTTTTTAAGAATCTTAATTACTTTAAAATATTCTGAAAAATTGAAAACCGACATACTTGGAGACAATGACAGGATGACAAATTTCGCAACGACATGATTGATTAAAAACTGCTGCTCTTTTCTCAAATTATTCTGTTTGGCAAAAACAATGATATTTTCGATGGCATAAATGAATCCTTTAATCGCTTCTTCAGAATAAAATAATCTGGAGTTTGTGGCCGATCCCGGTCTCGTTGTTCGCTGTAAAAAAGAATTATTATCAAAACCTACTTTATCTGCGACAGCGAAAACCTTCGCTAAAAACAAACCGTCTTCCAAGTAAGGAACATCTTTGGGATATTGTATGGCATATTGATCCAAAAGTGCTTTTTTATACAATAATCCCCAGGAACGATCGGGATCACGCACATCAAACCCGCGTGCAGTGAAATATCCTTCGGTGCCATTATAAATTTGGTTATCGAAATCTTTATAGTCAGTTTTCCAAATTATTTTTTCATCAACATCAAGAAAGTCAAATCCCATGTAGAGCACATCCATATCTTTCTTATCGGCAAGGTTTAAAATGGCGCTGAAAGTATTTGGCAGCACAAAATCATCCGGATCAACAGGCAAAATATACTTTCCTTTGGCAATCGCCAGCGCGTTATTGCGTGCCATGGACACACCCTGATTTTGCTGATTGATGAGTATGATATTATCGAATTCCGTTTGCAGCTGCTCAACAATTTCACGGCATTTATCGGGCGAACCGTCATTAGTGACTATAATTTCGTAATCTACTTTTGAAACGTCCTGATTTTCAAGGCTGCGAATGCATTTTTCAATATATCCATCTACTTTATAAGCAGGAATGATAATACTTAAACGCATACCAGAAGATTTGTTGATTTGATTAAGCAATCATACGATATTATTATATTTTGCATACTTAGGAGTAAAATGGATTGTTTTGATTGGCTGGCAATCTTTTTTTGATAGCGAAAATATAATAAAACGGATTTAGGTAAAAACTGGCAAAATGGTAGAGTTTTTTATTGCGTTTTCTATTTTTATTCCAGCCATTTTTTTGAAAAATCTTTGAAATCCAATAAACATGGTATTCTGATCGTACTATTTCCCAAGGAAGAAAAGGATGCGCAAAAGCTTTTCTTACCGGAAAAGAATTTAATGCCGAAGGCTTAAATATTACATCATCACTTACATTATTGGCCGCTTTGGAATGAATTCTGTAGCCTACAGTCGGCTTATGAAAATAGAATAATTTTTGTCCGGAATTAGTGAGTTGCAGCCACATCGGATAATCTTCAACAAGGCGATTCGTTTCATCAAATCCGCCAATGTTAATCTGAATCTGCTTATTTACAAAAGATGAAGGCGTATAATTAATCCTGTCTGAAAGCAGCAGCAATTGATACTGGTCGGCTGCCGTCAATTTTGCACTCATGATATTTTCCGGAAAATTCAATGGCATTGTCCTTACATAATTTTCTTCTTCAAAAGTATCCTGGTATATTTTGACCTGGCTAAAAATAATATTTGCTTCGGGATTTTGCTGAATGAATGAAACATTATCCGCGATACAATCGGGCAATAAAATGTCATCTCCTGCTATGTATTTTAGCCAATCGGACGGTGCCGCTGCAATACATCGGTTACAGTTAGCGGAAACGCCGGTGTTTTTGGGAACAGTAATGACTTCTACGCTTTTAAAACGCTGTGCGTGATTTCCCTCTGACAGCCATTGGTTAACAAGTGCTATTGTATTATCGGTAGATCCATCATCGGAAACAACCAATGCAATATTTTCGTAGGTCTGTTCGTAAATGCTATCCAGGGTTTCGAGGATATACAGAGCCGAATGATACGTTGTGATTGCGACAGTAACTAATGGTTTCATCCGTTAATTTTTCCTTTGAGTTTTACAATAATGTCTTTTATGTTCATTCGTTTGTTCAACTCATATATATTATAACTGACAGCCGCCAACACAATCAGGGCTTGAGTATAATAAGCATTTGGATAACCTTGCCATTTGATACATATTAAACACAGTGCCAATGGCATAAGTCCTTTTATAAGAATTCCAAAAACGTCATTTGAAAAATTAAATAAATATTTGAGTCTTAATACGACGATCATTCCGATCAGAAAAATAAAATAGCTGCAAAGCATGGCGATGCCTAATCCATTGATCCCATAATAGGTGTAAAAAAATAGATTGAATGCCAATACAATCAATGTTCCTGTAATTTCAATTCCTAAAAACAATTTATTGTTTCCTTTCGCCAATACTATAAAACCAACAACCCAAGTCAGGCCCTTTAGTGGAATGGCGAGTATCGACCAAAAAATAAAATCCTGCGCTCCTATAAACTCTTTGCTTAACAGAATCCGGATCATTATCGGAGCAGTAAAAATCAACAATACCAGTACAATATTCAATATGATAAGCACGAGCTGTGCCTGTTCATTTACTAATTGTTTCCATTGGCTGTCGTCATGAATCATCCCAGATAATCTCGGAAAATAATCTGTAGCCATTGCTGTAAAAACCATCCCTACATAACCATCGACGATCGCGAGTCCGGCATTATAAAGTCCGACATCTGATAATGTACCGGTTTTCGAAATATAAGCATTCAATATAAAAGCAACGCCTGCGGCCAACAAGCTGATGACGGTCATGCTCAGTCCTAAGACAACCATTGGCTTGCCTAGGACAAAAGTTTCGTTCCAACTTAAATCGACCGCATCAAATTTAATTTTATTCTTAAAATAAAGCGATACCAGATAATTCCCAAACGCAGTGATAATTATGGCTGGAACCACACCTTCAATTCCGTAGAAATAAAAAACAGGCAAAGCAACAATTAATCCTACAATTGCACCAAAAATATTGGCTTGAGCCATATATTTAATTTGCCTCGTGCCTCTTAATAAAGTATTTATTCCGCCGGAAAGCGCGCCAAATATAAACGTAAGTGAAAGCCACATATAGGAAGTTGTGTGATTTGAACTACCAAATGAAAATTGACTCAACAACGGTGAAAATACAATCGTCAACAGAATTCCCAATGCGGCAGTCACCCATATCCACCTCCTGAAAACTGTGGCAGTTTGTGCCATTTTTGAGAGTTCCCGGTAGCATGCGCGCCCGATATATCACGAACAGCACTTTCAGAAATTCCAAGTGAAGATATCGTCCTTATTAAATTCAATCCGGAAATAAACAACCCATTCAATCCCATTCCCGCCGTTCCTATAAGAATCGCCAAAGCCTTTCCTCTAATGAGCGTAACAAGAATGTTAAATACCTGTACGCCGCCAAAGATAGAAGTGGCTTTGAATATGGATTTATAATTGGTTTGCTTAATTTCCAACTTTATATTTTAAAATTGTTGAGAGCTTCAATTACTTTATAAACTTCATTTTCAGGCATTACCGGACTTAACGGCAAACTCAATACCTCATCGTGTATGGTATTTGTGATCGGGAAATCAAGCGTGTTTAATTCTTTATACGCCAATTGCTTGTTGGGCGGAATTGGATAATGAATTAACGACTGAATGCCATTTTCTTCCAGATATGCCTGAAGCCTGTCTCTTTGAGGATGGCGAATGACAAACAAATGCCAAACATGCTCCTTATTATCTTCAAATTTAAATTCCGGATTTTGCGGCACAGGCAATTCAACATCTTTATTGGTTATTTCTTTCAAATAAACAGCAGCCAGTTTACGCCTGTACTCATTTTCGGAATCAATAAATTTTAGCTTTACGTCGAGGAATGCAGCCTGAATTTCGTCGAGACGACTGTTCAATCCCTGAAATTCATTTACATATTTTTTCTTGCTTCCATAATTACCTAAAGCCCTGACCATTTCCGCCAATGCATCGTCGCTGGTAGTAACCGCTCCGGAATCACCCAAAGCGCCTAAATTTTTCCCGGGATAAAAACTAAATCCCGCTGCATCTCCCAATGCGCCGGTTTTGATTCCGTTCCATTCTGCGCCAATTGACTGGGCATTGTCTTCAATTATTTTTAGATTGTACTTTTTCGCCAGCGCTGCCAATGACTCACTCCAGCATACCTGGCCACACAAGTGAACCACCATGATTGCCTTGGTTTTTTCTGTAATCTTCTGTTCGATTAAACTGATATCAAGATTTAAAGATTGTGCATCAGGTTCGACCAATACTGGTATCAATCGGTTGTCTGAAATGGCAAGTACTGAAGCAATATAAGTATTTGCCGGAACAATCACTTCGTCGCCTTCTTTCATAAAGCCGAGTTCCATGTAAGCTTTCAAAATCAGGCGCAAAGCATCCAATCCGTTGGCAACGCCAATCGCGTGTTTGGCATTGGTATATTGAGCCAAATGGTTCTCGAATTTTTTCACTTCTTCTCCCAATAAGTACCAACCACTATCAATTACACGAGCTGCAGCCGCTTTCAGTTCTTCGGCATGCTGTTGGTTTATTTTTTGTAAGTCTAAAAATTTAATCATAGTCTTTAAACTAATTTATTGATTGTCATTTAGTTTGCTTTCTATAATTTTGATCAAATCACCAACATTTTGAATTCCGGCCATTTCTCTGATTTTAAATGTAATCTGAAAATGAGCTTCCACTTCTTTCAACATGATCAAATGCGCTAAAGAATCCCATTTGTCAACATCTTTTGAGGACATTTCGTTTGTGATTGTAAGATTTGGTTCAGAAAAGACCGCTCTGAAAATAGTAGTCAATCCTTCGTTAATTTTTTCTTCCATTTTTGTAATTTGTTTACTTATATATTCAGCATCATTGCTATTTTAGTATGATAGGGCAAATAATCGGTAATGTTTTCAGAAAGGCTTCTGACTTCCTTCATCTTTTTAAAACCGAATTTTTCGTAAGCGCGGATGGCCGGAATGTTATTCCCGAAAACCTGAACATGAACCTGGGTCAATGCCTCTGATTTTGCTTTGGAATTGGTAATGTGCTGGTTGATCAATAACTGCGTAAGGTTTTTTCCCCTGTGATTTCCATCCACATAAACCAATCCGATTTGAATGACTCCTTTTTCTACTTCCATATGCAGTTCGGAAATCACATTTGCTATCTGGGATGATTTTCTTACAGCATCAAGAGGCAGGACATGTGCCAGTAGACTGCCTTTTATTGCAGTCGAAGAAACACCTTCATTCCCTTCAATCCACGCACCGACAGCCGCTGCGATTTTTCCGTCTTTTTCAGCAATCATAAAACTGCTCAATGACAACTCGCAACCGTCGATTTCTTCCTCCAGAATTCGGGTTAATGCCTCAACAGTTTGCCGTTGGGTCAATCCGAAAATTGTAGTATAACTCAAGGTGTCTGTTCCGCTTTTCTCGGCTTCAATAATCGTTTCGACCAAAAAAGCGATATCTTTCAGCAACGCATATCTTAAAGTATAATCTTCCATTAAACGATGGCTGTTTTTAATTTGTTCCTGTCTACTTTACCGCTGTTGTTTATTGGAAACTCTGCGATCAATTTGTATTTTGACGGAATCATGTAAGAGGGAAGTTGTGACCGCAAATAACTTTCTAAAGCGGCAACATCTGTATTTTCTGATTCAATCACAAGCGCGATTTCAGTATTTCCCGAAAAACCGTTGAACGGAATTGCCACAGTATTAATTCCGTTTAAAAAACCTCGGGAGTGGAATTCAATTTCTCCCAATTCAACACGGTAACCTTGGATTTTAGCCTGAAGATCGATGCGACCTGAATACATAATATCGCCGTCTTCATCAAAATAACAAAGATCTCCTGTATGGTAAAATCTGGTGGAAACGCCTTCGTATGGCAAATCAAAAAAAGCGACATTATTAATGGTTTCATTTTCCCAATAACCGGTAGTCAGTTGATTTCCGGCAATACACAACTCGCCTTTTTCGCCGTGCGCGATGATGTTCTTATCTTCATCTATAATTACTGATAAAAAACCATCCATGGCTTTACCGATAGACAGCAAGCCATTATAGGATTTAATCCCTTTTTCAAAATCAACCTTATAATAACTGCAGTAGATCGTTCCTTCTGTCGGTCCGTAAAAATCATAAATTGCAGCATTCGGAATGCATTCGTGCCATTCCTGTACCAAATCTGCCGGTGACGCTTCGGCTGTAAGAATACAGGTTTTCATCGCCGGCACTCTGATCTCATCAAAATATGGCCTCAAATACCGCAGCATTGATGGCGCCATTGCGCCAAATGTCAACTGATGATCTTCCAGAAGTTCGTAAGTATACGTATATTTAATCTTGTGTGTCGGAATTGTATAGACGCAAGCTCCTTTTAATAAAGGCATCAGATATGATTGTACAGAAACATCGAACGTAAGGTCGAAGCATTGCAGGCATTTGTCATTTTCATCAAGCGAGATACCGGTTTTCCAAAATGCTTCGGTAAAAGCAGCCATATTTTTTCTGGTTATCGTAACGCCTTTTGGTTTGCCTGTTGTTCCGGAAGTGAAAAGAATATAAATATCTGTATCGTCTGAAAAGGCCGATAAATTATCCAATGAACCTATAGCATTTTGCAGTGCTGAAGTGTGAACTGTAGCGACTTCGGAAAACTCGGCTTTGCCTTCAGAATCTAAAATTGTTTTGATATTGACCTGTTCGATAATTTCTGCCGACCTGTCTGCGGGTTGCAGCGCATGAAGCGGAATGTAGGCTTTCCCTTCGAGCCATAAAGCAAAAATGGAGGCATATGTTTCTATATCGTCATTCGTAACCAAACCTATATATTGTTGTTCATCGGCTTTCGACTGAATGCCTTTTCTGATTTTTGTAATCGCTTCGCCAAATTGTTTATAAGAATAAAATTGATTATTGATGCAGAAAGCCTGTCGATTGGAATATGTGGCAATAGATTTTAAGATAGGTTCAATAACTAAATTTTGGAAGCTCATTTCTTATTCTTTTATGTTCTTTAAAATTTTGGTTTATGGTCGCGGTATTCTCCATATTCTTTTGCTGAAATCGGGTACTTTTTTGCTGGATTGCCGATGTAAACGCTATCGGGTTCCGTGCTTTTGGTAACTGCCGCAGCCATTCCGATAAAACAGTCATCGCCAATATCGAGTGTATCTGAAATAGTTGCATTAATTCCTAAAAAGCAATTTTTGCCAATTTTTGTCTGTCCAGCAATAATTACATGTCCGGCCAAAAAACAATTGTCATCGATTGTTGACCGGTGGCCAATAAAATTTCCTCCCCATAAAATCACATTGTTCCCGATACTAACAAAAGGCTGCAAAGTATTGTCATTCAGTATAAAACAATTTTCACCAATGGCAACATTATGCCAAATGGAAGCTTTTGTACTGATGTAGGAAGCAAATTGGTATCCTTTTTCTTTCGCAAGATGGTACATTCTGGTTCTGGCGGTATTTAATTTTGTCGAAATTATGGCAACAAAAACCTGATATTCATCGGGTGGAAAAAAAGATTCACATTCTTCAAAAGGCACTACAGGCAAACCAAGAAACTCATTTTGAGTCAGATATTCCCGCTCTACGGCAAAACCACAAACCTCATAATCAGAATCATGGGTAAAATATTCATAAGCAAGGTGTGCGGTTTCGCTAGCTCCTATCAGAAATATTTTTTTCATTTATTATTGTTTTTGAAAGTAATTATTTATTCTTTTCAATCGGGATCGCGCTGTATCGGATTTATAAAGATTTACTAAACGAATATTTCAGTGATGAGATACACTCATGCGTTTCTTTAAACCTCAGCAAGCCTTCGTTTGGCATCCCTGATTCGGTGGAAATGCCTAAATCAATGTATTTAAATCCGCTATTTTTATAAAATTCCCAAAGCTTAAATATCAAGTAATCCATTGCTCTTAAAGGCCTTCCTTCAAGTGCATCACCCCAAAAAACAGCATACGCGGTTTGCGGATTGGAATGATAAAACATGCCTCCGGCTACCAATTGCCCACCTTCGGTTATCACTTTAAAATAATCAACCTCAAATAAATTACCCATTGCGAGTAAATCGTTAAAGGTCATATAAATTGGCCTCCCCATTCGCGAGCGGTTCTCCACTATCAGATTGTAAATGGCTTCCATTTCGTCCATTTTATCCGTTTGATGAAACTCCAGTTTGTTTTTCACGGATTGGTTGTAATAAGTTCTGCTTGCATTGTGGCTGTATATCCCATTGAATTCATCCAGAACTACCCAATTTGTTATTTCCGGAATGGCCATGGTAAAATTCATCCTGAGAAGAACGTTGACCAATTTGGCGTTGAAAGATTGTGAGTAAATATCGGGCGAAAGCGTCAAACGAATTTCCGAAAGATCGGAAGCAATGGCATAATCCACTAAATCTTTGATGTAACTTTCAATTGCCGTTGTATACATACTTTCATTTTTGAAATGAAATCCGCCGAAAGGCGCAGAAAAAGGCGCTTTTAAAATTCCGTTGGCTATTCCGGCAATAAGTCCCAATTGTACCTTATCGGTATCCTGAATGAGCCTTACAATTGTGTCGACTTTAGGCGCATTGAGGTTTATAAATGCTTCCGAAACAAACAAATGAGGATCTGTTGGGAAATAATATTTAAATTCTGAGGAATCTGTATTGCGTATCATTGGCTAAAAGTAAATATTATTTGGTCTTCCCCGATGATTTCCATGTTGTAAAACTTTCATAATCCCTAAAATAATCCTGCTCATCATATTCGTGTGAAGCCAAAACGAAACAAATGGATCCGCTTGAAAAATTATCCAGTTCCCGCCACAAACCTGCAGGCATATAAATTCCCATATTGGGTCGCGACAAATGAAAAGTCCGCTTGACATTTCCGTCATCAACAATAAGGTCAAAGCTTCCGCTTAGAGCGACAATCAATTGCTGCAAATCCTTATGTCCGTGTCCGCCGCGGCTAAAACCACCGGGAATATCATACAGATAATAAATCCTGTTGATATCGAATGGAACTTCAATACCATTACTGACAGAAGTCAAATTCCCATTCAACTGATGGTTTTTTGGAAGCGTGATCACCGAACAATCAAAAACTGTTGATTTCTGCATACTATTTCTGATTTATAAATTGGTCATAATCCCTGATGTAATCCGCTTCGGAAAATTCAGAATCTGAAAGGTGCACAGAAACAGAATTGGTAGAAAAATTTTCCAGATGGCGCCAGTGCATCGGGGGAATATAAAGTCCGGAATAAGAACGGTTCAAACAAAATTTCGTTGTATTTCCTTGTTGATCGGCGACTACAATATCAATGCTTCCGCTGATGACAATAATTAATTCCTGTTGTTTCCTGAAAGCATGGGCGCCTCTTTTTTCTCCGCCGGGCACATCATAAATCCAAAATACCCTTTGGATTGCAAAAGGAATATGATCTGATTGCTGCAGAAACGATAAATTTCCTCTGGCATCAGTAATTTTTGGTAACTGTATGATTCCGGGTTTTGAAAAATCAGTGTGCTGCTCCATTTTTTTTGACAGATTATTGTATCCTAACTGTATTGGTTTTCGTAATATTTCTGGTAATTCCCGCTTGTGACGTTGTTCAGCCACGTTGGGTTTTCGAGATACCAGTCAATCGTTTGCTCCAAACCTTCTTCAAAAGTTACCGAGGGTTCCCAGCCCAGTTCCTTGTTGATTTTATTGGCATCGATCGCATAGCGCAAGTCATGTCCAGGCCTGTCTTTTACATAAGTAATCAGCTTTTCGGAAGTTCCTTGAGGCTTATTTAGTTTCTGGTCCATTTTGGCACAAAGCAATTTAACGAGATCAATGTTCTGCCATTCATTAAATCCGCCGATGTTATACGTTTCGTGGTTTTTACCCTCATGGAAAACGAGGTCAATTGCTACGGCATGGTCTTTTACAAAAAGCCAGTCACGAGTGTATTTTCCGTCACCGTAAACTGGTAATGGTTTGTCATTCAGAATATTGTTAATGAGTAGCGGAATTAGTTTTTCGGGAAAATGATTGGGTCCGTAATTGTTAGAGCAGTTTGTAATGACATAAGGCAATCCGTAGGTTTCGCCATAGGCACGCACGAAATGATCTGAACTGGCTTTAGAGGCTGAATAAGGAGAATTTGGCGCGTAAGGAGTGGTTTCTGTAAACAATCCGGTTGCGCCTAAAGTACCATATACCTCATCGGTGCTAACATGGTAAAAACGTTTGCCTTCATATTGATTGTGCCAGATTTCCTTTGCGGCATTGAGCAGGTTCATTGTTCCGATGACATTTGTTTTGACAAAAGAAAGCGGATCAGTGATCGAACGATCGACATGAGATTCCGCGGCAAGGTGAATGACCGCATCAAATTGGTGTTGCCGGAATAAATCCGTCAGAAAGTCTGCATCAACAATATCTCCTTTAATAAAAGTATAGTTGGGCTCGTTTTGAATATCTGCAATATTTTCTAAATTGCCGGCATAAGTCAGCGCATCAAGATTAAATATCTGATACTGTGGGTAATTTTTAACCAATCTTCTGACAACGTGAGAACCAATAAATCCAGCTCCTCCTGTAATGAGTAATTTTTTCATGCTTTTACTTTTATTCCTTATTTTTTTGAACGGCTTCGCCCCATCAGTCCCACAACAAGGGTACTAATAAGGATACAGATTGCCTGTTAATTCTATGTATGCTCTGCTCTCACCAAGGTGATTAAAACACCCAATTCTTTCAGAATTAATTGAAAGCTATTTTTCTTCACTTGTTTAACTATGCCTTCCTTGCCATGAAATGGACCACTTGGAATACTGATAGCATCTCCTATTTTTATTCCTGTCACTTCAACCGAAGCCATCGTCTCTTTCAGGCTTTCACGCAAAGCTTCGATTTCATCTTCTCTTACAACTGCCGGTTTTCCGAGCCAAAAGAGATACCTTACAACGCCGCTCACCTGAAATACATTTTCCCGTTCTTTTTCGGCGATATGTACAAAAACATAGGAATTGATCAATGGTATTTGTACTTTCTTTTTCCTGTCTGACCATTGTCTGACTTGTGTAACCAAAGGACAATAGGCGGTAATGCCCATTTTCAGCAAACGTTCAGTTACTTTTTTTTCATTTCTGGGTTGCGTATAAATGACGTACCAAGGCATATTGTGCTTTTAAGATGCTTCGTATATTACCATTCCTTTTCCATCATGCTCACTTGTAATGAAAAACTTCACCTTCCGTTTGATTTCATTTTCAATTTTAACACCCAACTGATCTATATATTCAGTGTCAAGAGCATGTCCTACAAGGATCACTTCAATAACCCCACTGTCTTTTCCATTGGCATAATCTCCGATGATAACTACTTTTTCAATATTTCCCATACGTTGCAGAATCATCTCGACCATCGCATCCAATCCGATGTGCTGCCTGACAATTTTTTGCAAAATGGTAAATAAAGGATGCTTGATATTGGCTTTATAAATAACCTTGTTCTGGATGGCTTCTTTTTCAAGATAACCCGCTTCCAATAGATTATTTAATTCTTTGCGGATAGAGTTTGTAGATTCGTTCAGTTCTTCTGCCAAACCTCTTAAATAGCCGTTATTGGCAACGTTTATAAAAAACTTTACCAGAATGCGGATACGGGTTTTAGAAGTAATAAGTGACTCCAGCATAGTATTCGAATATTAACGAGTAACAAAAGTACTCGTTAATTCGACATTACCAAAAATTTCAGTA
>Ga0247814_10001442_pt1 | contig 14039 bp, 10 predicted proteins | sample UWRJL179409R1_FD_179947 | JGI IMG/M metagenome (GOLD analysis project Ga0247814, IMG submission 179947) | Plant litter microbial communities from Arlington Agricultural Research Station in Wisconsin, United States - UWRJ-L179-409R-1 | ecosystem: Environmental > Terrestrial > Plant litter >...
ATATTTAATGTGGAATTTCGTTGGACGTCAAAGCGACAACCAGGGAAGATATGGCGATCAGGACGGAAACTGGTTGAGCGGAATCTCTTTTATTGACAATCTTCATTTAGGTTCTCAAGACAATTTACCTAGTGATTCCTTGAACAACAAAGGACGTAATGTATATTATTTCATTCCTTTTATATTAGGCCTTATCGGATTGATGTACCATGCAAACAAAAATTTAAAAAGCTTTTACGTATTATTAGTTTTATTCCTTTTCACTGGAATAGCATTGAAAATCTACCTTAACGAAAGGCCTTTCGAACCTAGAGAAAGAGATTACGCCTTGGTAGGTTCATTCTATGTATTTGCTATTTGGATTGGATTAGGTGTTTATTCTTTATACGAAAGTGCCAAAAAATATTTAACACCAAGAATTGCTGGGCCAGTAATTATTGCGGCTACATTATTGAGTGCGCCTGTTTTAATGGCTTCGCAAAACTGGGATGACCACGATCGTTCTGGAAAATATACTGCCTTAGCTATGGCAAAAGCTTATTTAAGTTCTTGTGATCCAAATGCAATCTTGTTTACCATTGGTGATAACGACACCTTCCCGCTTTGGTATGCACAAGAAATTGAAGGCATTAGAACGGATATCAAAATTGTAAATACGAGTCTTTTCATGACCGACTGGTACATTGACCAAATGAAGAGCAAGACTTACGAATCAGAACCATTGCCTATTTCGTTCACACACGATCAATATGTGGGTGACAAACTGGATTATGTAGTAAGTATTCCAAAAACAAAAAGCCGTTGGAGTGTAAAAAGTCTGATGGATTTTATCAAAAACCCGCAATCTACTGTTGAGATGCAAAATGGGCAAACCATCCATTTCTTCCCAACAAATCAAGTTAGAATTCCAGTAGACAAAAATACCATTATTAAGAACAAAATTGTTTCTGAAAAAGATTATGATTCTATTGTTCCTTACATCGATATTGACATCAAAGGAAATGCCTTATATAAAAACCGATTAATGATGTTGGATTTGGTTGCTAACAACAACTGGAAACGACCTATCTATTTCAGTGGTGGAGCATTTGATGATGAAGAATATTTATGGATGAAAGATTACCTTCAATTAGACGGTATGGTTTATAAATTAGTTCCAATAAAAACCACCATTCCTAAAGACGGAAATCCTATGGAAATGGGACAAATCGATTCTGAAAAAATGTACAACATCATCATGAAATGGGATTGGGGTAATAGTGATGGAGACATTTACCATGATCCGGAAACTCGTCGTGAAAGCATCACTTACAGAACAAATCTTTCCCGATTAATGAACCAGTTAATTGCTGAAGGACAAATAGAAAAAGCCAAGAAAGTAATTAATCTGGCAATGGAAAAGATGCCGGTAGATAAATTCGGTTACTATTCTTTACTTGAGCCATTTGCAAATGGTTATTATCTTGTAGGCGAAACAGCAAAAGCACATGCGCTTCTTGATAAACTTACAGGTAAATACAAAGAGAACCTGAATTACTACAGCAAAATGACTGCCGAAGATCAATCGTATGTTGTAATTGATATTGTGACGGATATTGAGCGTTACAGAGCTTTACTGGAAGTCATGAAGAAAAATAACGATACCGCTTTCTTCCAGAAACACAGAGCAACTTTCAATACTTACATTGACATATTCGAACGTTTTGAACGTGATAAAGAATAGTAAATTATAAACCATTGATTTCATAAAAAAAATGTAGCAATCTCATCAAAAAAGATTGCTACATTTTTTTTATCTTTAATTACGCTTTTACTGATATTTGTGTAAACGATAAAAAATTTAAACCATGAATTTAATTAAGAAAATTAATCATCACAGCACTCTTAAATTTCTTAACTAAATTCATAGTAAAAAAAATGTTTGTAATATTTCTAGTTGAGCCAAAAAATTAAAGCTCTTAATGTCTTTAATTTTCTTAACTCGCTTAATGGTTTAAAAAACCTCAACAACATTAACACTTTCCAGTAGAAAACTAACATCAAATGATTTTCAAATGAAAGCCTATTGGGTCAAAACACACCGCATCATCAAAAAACTATTCTCAAATTACATTTGGGACATTCCTAACCATGAAAACAAAGTCTACCTTACTTTTGATGATGGACCAACACCCGAAATAACACAATGGGTATTAAATCAATTAAACCAATACAATGCAAAAGCCACTTTTTTTTGCATTGGTAAAAACATTGTAGCTTACCCTGGAATCTTCGATCAGATAATAGAAAAAGGACACGGCATAGGTAATCACACCCACAATCATTTGAATGGATGGAAAACAACTACTGACGAATATCTGGAAAACATTGAGACCTGTAAAAACACTATTTCAAATCTCAATTCTGAAATCTCAATTCTGAAATCTAAAATCTTCCGACCACCGTATGGCAAAATAAAAGCAGCCCAAGCTAAAAAACTCAGACAACAAGGCTATAAAATAATTATGTGGGACGTGCTTAGCGCTGATTTTGACCAAAGCATTTCTAAAGAAGAATGCTTGAATAATGTTCTTTCCAGTACAAAATCAGGAAGTGTAATCGTATTTCACGACAGTCTAAAAGCTTTTAAAAACCTGGAATATACGCTACCTAAAGTGCTTCAGTATTTAACTGAAAACAACTTTTCTTTCGGAATAATAAAGTAGTAAATTAAAGTTGCTCTTGCACAATAGTAATAAGCGAATTAGCATCTAATTCTCCTGATTGTCTCCAAACCATTTGACCGTTTTTATACACCATCAAAGTAGGCACTCCTTTAATTCTTAAAGCTTCGGCTAGTTCTTGATTTTTATCCACATCAATCTTGATCACCTTTGCTTTATCGCCTAAAGCAGCAGCAACATCTCTAATAACATCATGCATAGCAACCGAAGATTCATTCCAATCTGTGTAGAAATCAATTAACACAGGTACATGTGCACTTATAAGTTCTCCAAATTTTGACATAAAACCAAAAATTAATTTTTTAAAATCTAAGAATAACAAAGTTTCTTATATACAAATGTAGCATTTTTAACGAATTATGCTAATTTCTCTCCTTTTTTTAGTTCGATAACTGTAATTTCAGGCATAATTCCTACTCTGCCAGGGTAAGCATGAAAGCCAAAACCTCTATTTACATAGACATAACGTCCTAAATGCTCATACAAACCTGCCCATTGTGCATAGACATATTGTGCCAAACTCCATTTAAAATAACCCGGAATTTCAATTCCAAATTGCATTCCGTGTGTGTGTCCAGAAAAAGTTAAATGAAAATTCTTCTGATGATTTTTTATCTCAAAATCCCAATGACTCGGATCGTGACTCATCAAAATTTTAAATTCTTTTCCGTCTAATGCTTCCGAAGCCTTATTTAAATCGCCAGCTTTTTTAAAATTATTTCCCCAGTTTTCTACTCCCACTAAGGCAATTCTATCCGTTCCTCTTTCTAAAAAAGTATGTTCATTCAGCATCAGTTTAAAATCAATCTGGCCGTACAAATCTTTAATATCCTTAAAGTTTTGTTCTTTGTCAGCTTCCGATGGCCAGGTAACATATTCGCCATAATCATGATTCCCTAAAACAGAATATTTCCCATATTTATGCTCTTTTATTCGCTTAAAAGTTTCAATCCACGGATGCATTTCATTAGCATGTGTATTCACAATATCACCCGTAAACAAAATTATATCCGAATTTTGCTCATTAATCAAATCAATTGCATAGTTTATTTTATCAGGATTATCAAAACTTCCCGAATGCACATCCGAAATTTGAGTAATCGTAAAACCATCAAAAGCGTCTGGCAAATCCGGAAAAAAGATACGCTGTTTGATTACTTTAAAATTGTATTTCCCAATAGTTACTCCATAAATCAAAGACAAAAACGGAATAGCAGCCAATCCTAAACCCAACTGACTAACAAACTTTCGTCTTTCCGGCATCATTTCACTTCGAGGCGAATTATACATAAAATAATTAACCAAACTGGCTCCTACTCTAAAAACATCTTCTCCTAACAAAACAATGGTCAAAACAATTTTAGGAACATAAACCACCAGCATTACGCCCATTGTAAACATCATTCCCTGAGTTTGCCCCACCGAACGGTCAAAACTAAAAAAGCCATAAAGAATATAAATCAAAACAGCCAGACTCAAAACGCCATAAGCTACTAAAAACCACCTATCCTTAATAATTGTTTTAAAAGCCTGAAAAGCATAGAGTTCCACTATAAAAAGAAACACTACAAAAAATAGCAACCTGAAACCCATTTTAATACATTTTTACACAAAATAACAACATATACAGCTTAATTTAGAAAATCTTAAATAAACTTTAACTAGGCAGAGTTATTTTTCAGGAGCAGAACGATAAAAACCTAACAACTTCCCCTCCTGCTCTACGCTATATCTCTTGTTTAGCTATCGCAAAACAAGAAGATACCGCTTCGATCAGGGCTATCGACAACAATTCCATTTCATAATAATTTTTGTAAGAATATTTTAATACATTTGAAAACAAATAGAATATTGTAAGATTTGTATATAAATAAAAGTTTAGAGTCAATAAAAAAACAATTACACGTATCATAAATATACAACCACAGAAAAAAATGGGATATTATATCAGAGTATTAGGAACATCAGATCCAAACATTCATATTGACGACCTTATTAATAAACTGGAAAATGAAGAATTAATTGCAAAGTTTTCACTTGAAGAAAAAGAGACAATTGACAATTGGACGATTATAAATGTTAAAAATTCTGAAGGTACTGATTTGATGCAGATAGAACGCAACCCCGTTGTTGATGGTGAACTTGGCAAAGAAGAGCTTGAAGAGTTTAGAGAATATATTAAAGCTTACAAACCGACCTCGGCAGTTAATTGGCTTGGCAAATATTTTGACAAAGTAAAAGTTATTTATGCATTTCAACTTTTAAACGCATCATTTGATGACAATAATTTCCCTATTGTTACTTCAATTAAATCAGCAATTTGGAACAAAACAGGTGGAATTCTTCAAGCCGATAATGAAGGTTTTTCAAATGAAGAAGGCTATCATATACTTTGGCAATTTACAGATAATGTGACAGGAAATTGGAATATGGCAGTAAGAAACTTTTTTGGCAATTGGATAAACTTTACAATGGACTTAGGAGACCAAAAACAAAGAGAAGAGTTTTTGAAAGGTAAAGTTCCAAAAGAAGCAACTAAACTATGAGAAAAGCACTCAACCTCCAATCGGGCGCTCGATTGCATCGAGTGCCTGCTTACTTATAAAAACAAAACAAAGCGTTTGCAACGCGACTCATTTAATAGAAATTTAAAAATTACAATTGTTAAATCCTGCAAGGTTTTAGAAACCTTGTAGGTTTGTTTTTTAATTTAAATACCTACAAGGTCAAGAAAAAGACCTTGCAGGATAAAAAAGACAATCATTCAACTATCTCTTTTTCACAATTCCTTCTACCCAATCTTTGTAGAGCTATTTAACAAGATTGGTAAAAATCACTTATTCATAAATAAACCAATTTCAACAAAGCAATTAGAAATAATCATAAAGTAAATTGAATTCTATATTTTTACATTTTAAATTCAATTTACACTTCAATGTCACAAAAACGTCTTTTTCTACTCGATGCTTATGCTTTAATTTTTAGAGGGTATTATGCCTTTATTAAAAATCCAAGAATCAATTCTAAAGGCATGGATACATCAGCCATTATGGGATTTATGAATTCGTTGATGGATGTAATTAAGCGAGAAAGACCAGACCATCTGGCAGTAGCTTTTGACAAAGGCGGCAGCGATTTAAGAAACGAACTTTATCCGGAATACAAGGCGCATCGTGATGCTACACCCGAAGCCATTAAAATTGCCATTCCATATATTCAGGCTTTATTGAACGCCATGCACATTCCTATTATTGAAGTAGCGGGCTTTGAAGCCGATGACTTGATAGGAACAATCGCTAAACAAGCCGAAAAACAAAACTATAAGGTGTTTATGATGACCCCAGATAAGGATTTTGCCCAATTAGTTTCCGAAAATATTTTCATGTACAAACCCGCCCGAATGGGTAACGGAATCGAGATTTGGGGAATTCCTGAAGTATTAGCCAAATTTGAAATAGAAAGACCGGAACAGGTTATTGACTTTTTAGGAATGATGGGCGATGCTGCCGATAATATTCCGGGATTACCTGGTGTTGGTGAAAAAACAGCTAAAAAATTTCTGGCTGAATATGGCTCTATGGAAAATCTTTTAGCCAATACACACCAACTCAAAGGAGCAATAAAAGACAAAATTGAAGCCAATGCCGAATTAGGATTGTTGTCGAAAAAACTAGCTACTATTTGTGTGGATTGCCCTGTGGCTTTTAACGAAGAAGACTATGAACTTTCGACTCCTGATGTAGAAAAAACCGATGCTTTGTTCCACGAACTGGAATTTAGAAGAATGGCAGAACAGTTTGATGCTATTTTTAAAAATCCAGCCCAAGCTTTCAATAATGAAGAAGCACCCGTTGACGATGCCAAATTGTACAAAAAACCACAAGCGAAAAACCAGGAGCAATTCGATCTTTTTTCAAGTACACTAACTAGTAACGATAGCGAAGTATCGCACATGCAATTTTACAACACACTGGAAAACACACCACATTCGTACCAAATTATTCAAGGCGATTTAGGAATTAGATTGTTGTTGCAAAATTTACAAAAACAAACTTCTGTTTGCTTTGATACCGAAACCACTGGACTAGATGCTTTGCATGCGGAATTAGTGGGAATCTCTTTTTCTTATGAAAAAGGAAAAGGATTTTACGTTCCGTTTCCGGAAAACCAGGATGAAGCGCAAGCTTTGGCAGAAAAATTTATTCCGTTTTTCGAAAATGAAGCCATCGAAAAAATTGGTCAAAACATTAAATACGACTTAAAAATATTATCGAATTACGGCATTCGTGTAGCTGGAAAATTATTCGACACCATGATTGCGCACTATTTGATCAATCCAGATATGCGTCATAATATGGATATTTTATCAGAGACTTATTTAAAATATTCGCCAAAATCTATTGAAAATTTAATTGGTAAAAAAGGAAAAAATCAGAAATCAATGCGTGAAGTAGCATTGGAAGACATTAAAGAATATGCCGCTGAAGATGCCGATATCACTTTCCAATTAAAAGAATTATTTGCTGCAGAATTAGGTAAAGCAGCTACACAAAAACTATTTGACGAAATCGAAATTCCGCTAATTCCTGTTCTTGCAGCAATGGAAACCGAAGGAATCAACTTAGATGTTCCGTTTTTAAAAAGCATGTCAGTAGAAATGGCGCTCGAGAGCAAAGCGCTGGAACAAAAAATATACGAAACTGCTGGCGAGAAATTCAATTTGGCTTCGCCAAAACAACTCGGCGATATTTTATTTGACAAAATGAAAATTGGCGGTGTCAAACAAAAGAAAACCAAAACAGGACAATATGCCACCGGCGAAGAAGTATTGAGTTACCTGGCTAACGAACACGAAATTGTACGTGATATTCTGGAATGGCGCCAAATGGTAAAACTACAAAGCACCTATATTGATGCTTTACCAAATCAGGTTGATGCAAAAACAGGACGTGTTCATACTGATTACATGCAAACCGTAGCCGCAACAGGACGTTTGAGTTCGAATAATCCAAACTTACAAAATATTCCTATCCGTACCGAGAGAGGCCGATTAATCCGTAAAGCATTTATTGCCCGTAACGAAGATTATACCTTAGTTTCTGCCGATTATTCACAAATAGAATTGCGCGTTATTGCAGCGCTAAGTGGCGAAGAAAACATGATTAAGGCGTTCCAAAACAATGAAGACATCCACAGATCGACTGCTTCTAAGGTTTTTAATGTGCCGCTGGAAGAAGTGACACGCGAACAACGTAGCCATGCCAAAACGGTAAACTTCGGAATTATCTATGGAGTTTCGGCTTTTGGACTTTCGAATCAAACGAATCTTTCTCGTTCAGAAAGTGCTGAATTGATTGAAGCGTATTACAAATCGTATCCAAGATTAAAGTCTTATATAGGTGAGCAAATTGACTTTGCCAGAGATCACGGTTATGTTCAAACGGTTTTAGGGCGTCGCAGGTATTTAAAAGACATCAATTCGCAAAATGCTATTGTGCGTGGTGGTGCCGAGCGAAATGCAGTGAATGCACCTATTCAAGGTTCCGCAGCTGATATTATCAAAATTGCGATGATTAACATTCATAATAAACTGATTGCCGAAAACTGGAAATCGAAAATGTTATTACAAGTGCATGATGAGCTTGTATTTGACGTTCACAACTCGGAATTAGAAAAAATCAAACCGATGATTCAACACGAAATGGAAAATGCTTTTAAACTAGAAGTCCCTTTTGTTGTCGATTTAGGAACAGGAAGAAACTGGCTGGAAGCGCATTAATTATAATGCGTTTTTGATTAATTTTTTAATACTTAAAAAGCTTGAATCAGAAAGAAATTCATCTTTACCCATATTTACATAATTTTCAAAGATATATTTATAAAAAAGTATTTCAATTTTATTGTCACCAATTATTATTTTAGAAATTTCTTCTTCATCTTCAAGAATTGAATCATTAAAATTTTCAACATCGGAAGGTAAAATACAAATTGAAAATGATGCAGAAAAAGAATCTCCAAAAGGAATAGATACTAAAGGAGTGGTAGAGTAATTATTAAAAGATGTTTCTTGAATTACCCTTCTTACATAAGTTTTTGATTTATCAGCAAACGTTGTATTTCTTTCTAAACTCTGGTAATAATTTTTTGATTTCAAGTTAAATTCTAAAAAACTGGCAAAATATTCAGGATAAAACTCATGAAGAATTATTAAATATAAAACCAAAATAGTTTCAAAATAACTCTTTTGGCTCTTATCTTTTTCATCAATATTAGGAAATTGAGAATACTTTCCAGGCAAACTCAATAATTTTATATTTCTCAAAATTTGATACTTATTCAAAACTTTTTTTACTCGTCTTGGATTAGAAAATTCTAGGTATTGAAAAAATTCACTTATTCTATGATTGATAGGCTGTATATCTGTTGACATCTTATAATCAGTGCTATCAAAATAAACACTTATTAATTTAAATAAATCATCATGTTCTGGCATAGAAAAAGAAACATCAAATATTTTTTCCAAATACTCACTTGACTTTACAATTTCACCATATTTCGTTTTAACAGCTTGCTCCACTGCTTTTTTATCAATCCCACATAAGAAAATGGTTTTCTCTCCATAAGTAAAAAACAATTTTATCGCTGAGAGTAAATTTAAAACTTGTTCGGGTTCACAACGATCTAAATCATCAATAAAAACAATATTGTATTTGGGATTATTACCATTGGTAATTTTGTCTTCAAATCGAATAAATTCTGTTTTGAAATTTTCTAAAGCTTTATAGAAAGTTAACTCTTCACCTTTTGAAATTTCTCCAACAAATGCAGATGGATCTAGTTCAACACCTGGACCATTAGGATACAATGGAATATTCAATTTTATAGACTTTCCTAAACCACGTAGTATTCTCCCTCCATATTTAAGAATATCAGAATATAATTCTTCTGTAATATCTGTATCATTTAAAGTAATAAATTCCAATAAAGACAAGGCAAGATTCTCATCTTTCTCAAATTCCCAAGCTTCAAAGAAAAAAGTATTAAATTCAGTTTTTAATTCTTTTTCAAGATATTTCATTAAACTACTTTTCCCACTTCCCCATTCACCATATAATGAAAACATTTTGATCTCATCAAACTGATCTTTATTACCAATTAAAAAAGCTTTAATTAAATCTCCTTTGTCAATTATACCTAAATAATCCGTTTCAGAAGTTAAGTCTTTAATAGGTAAATTGGATAGTAACAATTTAGGCTTTGTCATATTGTAAGAAATGAAATTCAAAATCAAATTTAACTTTTTAATTCAATTCGAAAACATTCTTTAAATATTTCTATAAAAAAACAACAAAATTGATAACTATACTTTACTTTAAACAAAAAATCCATTCTTATTTATTTTTAAGAATGGATTTTTTTTTCGTTTTAGAAGATTCTCTTTCTTTTAGATTGGTTTTGATAACCACCGTTTGATAAGGCAATTCGTTTTCTTCATCGGCTTCTAGGCGCTGAATTAGTAATTTGGCAGCTACTTCGCCAATTTCTACTCCATGCTGACTTACGGTACTCAAACTTGGTGTTAATCGTCTCGAAGCTAAAATTCCGTCAGCAAAACCAATTATAGATAACTCTTCAGGTATTTTGTAGCCTTTTTTGATTCCGATTTTTAACGCTGCAACCGAATCACGTTCGTCTAAAGCAAAAACACCATCGATTGTATTATTTTCAAAAACAGCTTCAATTTTTTTCTTCATATCATCTTCAGAATTGGTACGAAGAATAATATTTTCATTTACCGGAATTCCATTATCAGCCAAGGCTTTCAAATAGCCTTCGGTTCTTAGTTTCCCAACACTTAAATCATCTACCGATGAAATCAACGCAATGTTTTTACAACCTGTATCAATTAATCGTTGGGTAACATTTAATGCCGAATCATAATCGTCTACTACTACTTTATCACATTCTACTTCATCAGCAATACGGTCAAACATTACAATTGGCGTTCCTTCGTTTATAATATCAGTAAAATGAGAGTAATCCTGAAGTTTTTGAGCTTCCTGTGAAACCGACAAGATAAAACCATCAGTAGTTCCATTGCTCAGCATTTCTAATGTATTGATTTCTTTGACAATCGATTCGTTCGAAATACAAGTAATTACATTGTATCCTTTTTCATCCGCTACTTTTTCGATTCCACTAAAAACTTTTGCAAAAAAAGAATTCAAAATATTCGGAATAATAACTCCTATGGTTTTTGTCTTTCTGTTTTTTAAATTCAAACCAATAATATTGGGTTTGTAATTTTTGAGTTTAGCATACTCTTTAATCTTAATCTTAGTTTGACTACTAATCTCCGGACTATCATTCAGTGCTTTAGAAACTGTAGAAACAGAAACATTCAATTCTTTTGCAATTTGCTTCAGTGTTGCTTTAACTTTCATAATGAATTAGTGTCTTAGTATTTAGTGGTTTGTTAATAGAGATATGGCATAATGTTGTAAAAAACATAGTTTGCTATACCTAAAAGATAATAACAATTACCTTCCTTGTTTCCATCGCAAGATTGCAAGATAATCAAATTATTTTTCAAATCAAATGTAAGATAAATTTAGAACCAAAGCACGAACTGGAATTATAAAAAAGAAGCTCTTTAAAGTCCCATAAATATCCGATTGATTATCAGCACAAAAACCCAAAAAAATTATTCATTTAAGGTATTTGGTTTTAAAATAATTAATTGTACTTTTGCAACCCCTTTATTGGGGATGGAATGTTTAATTAAAAAATTTTTATTGTGAACGCATTAAGCTACAAGACAATTTCAACTACAAAGGCAAACTCTACTAAAGAGTGGATCGTTGTAGATGCAGAGGGTCATAACTTAGGACGTCTTGCTTCTAAAGTCGCTATGATTTTAAGAGGAAAGTACAAACCAAGCTATACCCCACACGTGGACTGTGGAGATAACGTAATTGTTATCAACTCAGAGAAAATCAACCTTACAGGTAACAAAATGGACGAGAAAATTTACATGCGTCACACAGGTTATCCAGGAGGACAAAGAACTTTAACTGCTAAAGTATTGCAAGCTAAAAACCCTGCAGCTTTAGTTGAAAAAGCAGTAAAAGGAATGTTACCTAAGAACAAATTAGGAGCTGAACTTTTCAGAAATTTAAATGTTGTTGTTGGTTCTGAGCACAAACAAGCTGCCCAAAAACCAAGAACTGTTAACCTAAACGATCTTAAGTAATGGGAGTTATTCACAAAATCGGTAGAAGAAAAACCGCTGTTGCACGTGTTTATGTTTCAGAAGGAACAGGAGTAATCACTGTAAACAAAAAAGAATTTGCAACTTATTTCCCTACAGCTACTTTACAGTACAAAGTATTGCAACCATTGTCTATGACAGAAAACGCATCTAACTTTGACGTAAAAGTAAATGTTTACGGAGGTGGTGTAACTGGTCAGGCAGAAGCTGTAAGAATGGCAATTGCTCGCGCAATGTGTGAAGTAAATGCTGAAAACAGAGGAGTTTTAAAACCAGAAGGTTTATTAACAAGAGATCCAAGAATGGTTGAGCGTAAGAAATTCGGTCAGAAGAAAGCTCGTAAGAGATTCCAATTCTCTAAACGTTAATATTGCCTGTCTTGTTCACAGGAGCAAGACATTATTGAATTTATTATTGAATTTAAACAATGTTGTTGTTGTCTCACTGAGGTGAGAAATTAGTTTAGCATCTAAATGCATTTAGCCGAGAAATCGCCATTTATGCATTGCTTACTCAACAGAACGTAAACTAGTACAAAAAATGTCAAACAAAGTAGAAGTAAAAGAATTACTAGAAGCAGGTGTTCACTTTGGACACATGACTAGAAAATGGGATCCAAACATGGCTCCTTACATTTATATGGAGCGTAATGGTATTCACATTATCAACCTATATAAAACTGCAGCTAAAATTGAAGAAGCTAACGAAGCTTTGAAAAAAATTGCTGCATCAGGTAGAAAAATATTATTTGTTGCTACCAAAAAACAAGCAAAAGATATCGTTGCTGAAAAAGCAGCAGCTGCAAACATGCCTTACATCACTGAAAGATGGCCTGGTGGAATGTTAACAAACTTTGTTACTATCCGTAAAGCAGTTAAAAAAATGTCTTCTATTGATAAAATGAAGAAAGATGGTACTTTCATGACGTTATCTAAAAAAGAGCGTTTACAAGTAGATCGTCTTCGTGCTAAATTAGAAAAAAACTTAGGTTCAATCGCTGATATGTCTAGACTTCCAGCTGCATTGTTCGTAGTAGATATTAAAGCTGAGCACATCGCAATAAAAGAAGCTCAAAAATTAAACATTCCAGTTTTCGCAATGGTTGATACTAACTCTGATCCACGTGAAGTAGATTACGTTATCCCAGCCAATGATGATGCTTCTAAATCAATCGATAAAATTTTATCTTTAGTAACTGCTGCAGTTATCGAAGGACTTTCTGAAAGAGGTTCTGATAAAGAAACTGCTGAAGCAACAACTACTGAAGAAGCTCCAGTAGCAGCTGAAACTGCCGCTCCAGCAACTGAAGAATAAATAAACTTTTAAATTCCAAATTTTAAATTCCAAATTCCAAAATTAGATTTTTAACGATCTGATAACGTTGGAATTTGGGATTTGAAGGTTGGAATTTTTACTTTTAACAATAAAACACAAGATATATTATGGCAACAATTACTGCTGCAGACGTAAATAAATTAAGACAAACTACAGGTGCCGGAATGATGGACTGTAAAAAAGCTTTAGTTGAAGCTGACGGAGATTTCGATAAAGCTATACAAAACCTTAGAGAAAAAGGACAAAAAGTGGCTGATAACCGTTCTGACCGTGAGTCTTCTGAAGGAGCTGCTGTTTCTTTTATTAATGCTGACAAAACTAAAGGAGCTATCATTACTTTAAACTGCGAAACAGATTTCGTAGGTAAAAACGAAAGTTTCGTAGCTTTAGCTAAAGAATTAGTGGAAAAAGCAATCAATTTCTCTTCTAAAGAAGAATTTTTAGCTTCAGATTTCAATGGAATTACTGTTGCTGAAAAATTAATCGAGCAAACTGGTGTTATCGGTGAAAAAATCGAAATCGGTGGTTTTGAAATTTTAGAAGGTGCTTTTGTTGGATCTTATGTTCACGTGAACAAAATTGCGGCATTAACTGCAATTTCTGCTCCAATTGCTAATGGTGACGTTTTAACTAAAGACATCTCTATGCAAGTTGCTTCTATGGGAGCTGATACATTATCTTACAAAGATTTTGATCCTGCTTTTGTTGAA
>Ga0247814_10001443_pt1 | contig 14038 bp, 10 predicted proteins | sample UWRJL179409R1_FD_179947 | JGI IMG/M metagenome (GOLD analysis project Ga0247814, IMG submission 179947) | Plant litter microbial communities from Arlington Agricultural Research Station in Wisconsin, United States - UWRJ-L179-409R-1 | ecosystem: Environmental > Terrestrial > Plant litter >...
AATCTTTCACTAAATTGTTTACGGTATCCCTGCACCTCAAAAGTAGTAAATGCAATAGACTTGCAAATATACTAAGTGTAAAGTCTTTGCTACTACAATTTAGTAATTACTCTATACAACAAAATGAGGATGATGTGACAGACATTTAAATGATTGCCCGGTTGGAAAGAAAACCAGAGCATCTATACCAGATAGTACGATAAGACAAAAAGAATTGGCTTTAGTGATGAAAACATTGTCCAGCTCAATGGAGCAGCGAGTGGATATAAGGGAAAATACACTTATATTAAATAACTAATGCAATGTAGTTGCAATTGTAATTATTAATCCTATATTTGATCTTCATTATTTAGTTAAGTAGAAAGCACTTATAAAGAGATTCATCAATCTTTATAGTGCTTTCATTTTATAACGATTTTTTAATCATCATGAAGGTAATCCAAACCAGCCTGTGTAATAGTGGCTGATGGGTGGGCTTCGTCTTCGTGAATGGTGATAAAACCTATCATTGACAGTTCTTCATATTTTTCTTGCATACCACCCAGGATCGAAGAACTTACTTGTTGTTCTATAGTGGCTAATAGCGTTTTGATTTCTTCTCTTTCCATGATTACTATATTTATAATATGTGTATAAACAAAACGGGCATGATAAAGTTTACCATGCCCGTTTAAATATAGATGTAACGGCTATTTGTATAACTGTGCGCGCAATTGTGCCACATCTTCGCTATTGATGTAGTCATCATAGCTCATCATTTTATCAATATAACCGTTTGGAGTAATCTCGATCACACGTGTAGCTACCGATTCTGTTAGTGCATGATCTCGTGAAGTAAACAATACTGTTCCTTTAAAATCTTTTAAACCGTTGTTTAATGCAGTGATCGACTCTAAGTCGAGGTGATTCGTTGGCTCATCAAACAGTAAAAGGTTGGCATGTTTAAGCATCATTTGTGAAAACATACAACGCATCTTTTCACCACCGGAAAGCACCTTACAGTTCTTAAGTACCTCTTCACCAGAAAACAACATCCTGCCTAAAAAGCTTCTTACAAATTGTTCGTCTTTATCTGTATCAGAATATTCTCTCAGCCAGTCTACCAGATTCATGTCCTTTCCTTCAAAATATGCGGAGTTATCGTTAGGGATATCTGCCGTACTAATGGTAATTCCATATTTATATTCACCGGTATAGTCAGTATCACGACCGGTAAGTACATTGTAAAAAGCCGTAGTAGCTAAACTGTTCTGCGAAACAACAGCAATTTTATCGCCCTTGTTTACCATGAAGTTCACATTTTTAAACAGCACTTCCCCATTGGCAGTTTTAGACAAGTTCTCTACCTGCAAAATCTGGTCTCCTGCTTCCCTGCCCAGGTTATTGAACATAATTGCCGGGTACTTACGGCTGGAAGGTTTGATCTCGGTTAAATCTATCTTATCTAATGCTTTCTTACGTGAGGTAGCCTGTTTCGATTTGGAAGCATTGGCACTGAAACGCTGGATAAATTCCTGCAGTTCCTTTACTTTTTCTTCCAGTTTTTTATTTTGGTCACCACGTTGTTTCAAGGCCAGCTGGCTCGATTCGTACCAGAAAGTGTAGTTACCAGAGTAAATACTCATTTTACTGAAATCGATATCTACAATATGCGTACATACTGCATCTAAAAAGTGCCTGTCGTGAGATACAACTAATACTATGCTTTGATAGTCTGCAAGGAAATTTTCCAGCCAGGCAATGGTCTCAATATCCAAATCATTCGTAGGCTCATCCAGTAATAAGATGTCAGGATTACCAAAAAGTGCCTGTGCAAGCAGGGTACGGACTTTTTGCTTACCATCAAGTTCTTTTAGCAGTTTATGGTGATGTTCTTCTTTTATTCCAAGGTTGCTCAGCATGGTAGCAGCATTGCTTTCCATATTCCAGCCGTCCATTTCTGCAAACCTGTTTTCCAGTTCTCCTGCACGTTCGCCATCCTTATCGGTGAAATCTTCCTTGAGATAGATAGCGTCCTTTTCCTTCATGATATCATACAGTTCTTTATGGCCGATCATAACGGTCTCCAGTACTGTGAATTCATCAAACTCATAGTGGTCTTGTTTTAAAACCGCCATACGTTCTCCGGGAGTAAAAGCCACACTGCCCGAAGTCTGGTTTACATCGCCAGACAAGATTTTTAGGAAGGTTGATTTACCTGCACCGTTAGCCCCAATTACACCGTAACAGTTGCCATGGTTAAATTTTAAGTTAACATCTTCAAATAAGGTCCGTTTTCCGTAACGAAGGGATAGATTAGAAACTGATATCATATTGCACAAAAATAAGCCGCAAAGGTAACGATTATTTAATAAAATGCTTTGCAGGCAACTGATACAATAATTCTGCTTTTAATGTTATTTTTGTTTTTTTATAAATTATGGAAAGTGAAATACTAAGTTCAATTATACAGCGGAGACGGAGCATTTTCCCGCCAAGCTATACGGGCGAAGAGATCCCTGATGAAATGATTCAGCAGGTGCTGGAGAGTGCAAACTATGCGCCTACACATAAACTTACCCAGCCATGGCGTTTTATCGTGCTGCGCAAAGAAGGTAAACATAAATTCGGAATAGAGCTTGCGCGTTTATATAAAGAGCAAACTCCGGAATCTTCTTTTCTGCAAAAAAAGTATGACTCTTTAGTCGAAAAAGCAGATCAGTCTAGCTGTGTCATTGTGCTCAACGCACAGCTCCACCCCGAGCTGATCCCCGAATGGGAAGAAATTGCTGCATTTGCCTGTGCTGTGCAAAATATGGCATTAACAGCAGAATCATTAAATATTGGTGCATACTGGAGTTCTCCGGGTACAATAGCACAGTTGCCGGCTTACTTCGAAATGGAAGAGAACGAAAAATGTTTTGGCCTTTTCTTTATGGGTTTTCATAATGAACAACCACGTGTTGCCAAACGTACACCAATTGCCGGTAAGGTACGGTGGATAGAAGATTAATATGGAAGAGTTAAAAGCAAAATTATATCAGCATTGCATGGATTTTATCCTGCAGCGGATAGCTACTGCCGAAACTGCGCTGCAACAGGCGCAGGAAGCCAGTAATGATGATACAAAGAGCAGTGCGGGTGATAAGTTTGAAACCACCAGGGAAATGATGCAGCAGGATATTGCAAGAAACAAAAACCTGCTGTTCGACGGGCAGCAGAACCAGCAGTTGCTGATCTCCCTGGAAAATGCACCGCATAGCGATATCGTAAGAAACGGAAGCCTGGTATACACTTCCAATGGATTGTTTTATATCACTATCAGTGCAGGACAAATCAAGATAGACGGTCAGCAGGTGTTTGCGATCTCTGCAGTTTCGCCTATAGGAAAGTTACTGATTGGCAAAAAGGCGGGTGACGCTTTTAGTTTTAATAATAACAACTATACGATTAAAGAGGTAGTTTAAATATTGCGTAGACTGTGAGCGCATAATCTTAGTGTTTACTCTCAATACTAATCAAAAAAGGGCATTACCCAATCTGGATAATGCCCTTTTTTGATCTCATGCGTTTGCTTAAAAGCTGTTCTTGATACTGTTGCTCAATGTTTTTGGTGTCCAGTATCCACTGGCTATGATCCTTCTGATCGTAAATAACGGATCGTTCTCATCGCGTTTTGTAGATAAGATAAACGCACTTTTAAAACCTCTTTTCTTTAATTCAGGGATAGCTTCAGGATTCCACAAACCGAATGGGTAAGCAAAATGTTGTATGTTTTTACCAGTGATCGCTTCCAGGGTTTTTGTTGGTTTGTCGATCTGGATTTCCCAGTCTTTACCCTGGTACTTTTTAACATTATGATGATCCCATGTATGCGATTCAATATCATTTCCTTTGTCAGAAAGGCTTTTGATTTGCTCTTTGTTCATGTAGTGCGGGCGGCCGATAGATACCGTCATCACGAAATAAATACCTTTAAAACCGTATTTGGTTAGGGTAGGCTCGGCAACTGTATACTGGTCAACATCCGTATCATCAAATGTCAAAACAATAGGTTTGCTAGGTAAAGCAGTTCCATTATTCAGGTAATCATATAACTGGTCTGCAAGTATGGTATGGTAACCACTATCTGCCAGCATTTTCATTTGTGCTTTAAACACATCAATTGGTACAATATAATCCTTAGCCGTTTTAGAGTCCGACGCTCTCCAGTCACGGATTTGGTGATAGCAAAGGATAGGTATCTGCTTACGCGCCAGTATCGTTTTGGCATCCGCCACTTTAATCTTATTAATATCTACCGGTTTACCAGGCTCCTGTGCAGTAGCAGCAGATGCTGTAGTGGTACCAGTGGTGTCTGCTACCCCGTCTTTATTGTTTGTTTGAGATTTAGACTGACAACCTGCACTGAAAATAAGTGCAGCGGCAGTAAGAGATAAAATATAATGTTTCATTCAGGTAGTTTGGATTTTGTTGCTGCAAAACTATGAATCGTTTGCAATTATTCACAATAATTTAAAATCTTATTTGCAAGGGTAAAACTATGCGGATAACTAAGATATTACAGCATTTATGCATTTATACTACCAATATTAAATAATTTAGTGCCTTTGATTATTAATTTTCAATACTTCAACTCAAAACCTGAACAAATATGAAGAAATCTTACCCCTTATTTCTTTTTCTGTCTGTATTAACGGTGAATGCCTTCGCACAGGCCAGAACATTTACTATGACAGAAGCAATTGGCGAATCACCAAAGGCCAATTACCAGCTGGCATCAAGATTTTCGCCAAATAAGCTAAAAAAAATGGTGTACTCCACTGCTATAGATCCGCATTGGCTAAAATTGAGTAACCGCTTCTGGTATGTGTATGAAACACCAAATGGCAAAGAATGGTATGTAGTAGATCCGGCCGTTAAAAGCAAGAAAAAACTGTTTAACAGTGCCACACTTGCTGCAGAGATAACAACTATCATGCGCGATCCATTTGATGCACAGCACCTGCCGATAGAAAATTTGAAGTTTGGCAAGGATGAAAAGAGTATCAGCTTTGAGATGAAAAGTTCTATCGATGAATTAAAGAAAGACCGGAAAGATAAAAAAGCTGCAGATTCTATGCAGAAAAAGATCTTTTACTTTAACTATGAACTGAGCAATGCTAAGCTGACAGAGGTAAAAAACTACGACAAGCCAAAAGCGAAGCCAGACTGGGGATCGGTGGCCCCGGATTCGTCCGCTATAATCTTTTCCAGGAATTATAACCTGTACTGGATGGACAAAGCCAACTACATGAAGGCTGTTAAAAATGAAGATGACAGTACTATTGTTGAGCATCAGCTCACAAAAGACGGGGTTAAGTTTTATGCCTATGGAAGTGATGGCGATGGCGAGAACAATGAAGAGGTACTAAAAAAAGATAAAAAGAGAAGAGGCGCTTATGTATTATGGTCGCCAGATGCCAAACACTTTGTGCTGAACAGGGAAGATTCGCGAAAGGTGAAAGATTTATGGGTAATCAATAATGTGGCCCCGGGCCGGCCAACACTGGAAACTTACAAGTACCAGATGCCAGGCGAAAAAGAATCCCCGGTTGAAGAAGTATTGCTTTTTGATTTTCCTGCAAAAACCTTCAAAAAGTTAAATGTTACAGCTTTCAAAGATCAGAGCCTCTCTTTCTGGCAAGCGCCATCGTTAAACAAAGACCGCGATAACGAATTCAGGCCTGCATTATGGCTGGGTACCAACAGCAAGCTTTATTTTTCAAGAATTAGCCGCGACTTAAAACGTGCTGATATCTGTACCGTCGATATCAACACTGGGGTAGTTGCACCGCTGATCGACGAACGCTTTAATACCTATGTAGAAATTAACCGTCCGGGATTGGTTAAAAACGGAAATGAAATTATCCATTGGTCTGAACGTGACGGATGGGCACATTTTTATTTGTTTGATGCCAATGGTAAACTTAAAAATCAGATTACCAAAGGGTCTTTCCATTGCGAAAGCATCGTAAACATTGATGAGAAAAACAGGGTACTCTATTTTATTGCTAATGGCAGGGAAGCAAAAGAGAACCCGTATTTCATGCATTTATACCGAATAAATTTTGATGGTACCGGTATGAAGTTATTGAATGGTGGTGATTTTGATCATGCGATCAGTATGAGCGATGACGCAGGTTATGTAGTGGATAACTTCTCGAGAGTGAATACTATTCCTCAATCAGTACTGCTAGATAAGAACGGGAATAAAATGATGACGCTGGAAACTGCAGACTTATCTTTACTTATGGCTTCGGGTTATAAATTTCCTGAGCCATTTATCGTAAAAGCCGATGACGGGGTAACTGATCTGTATGGCGTGATGTACAAGCCATTTGACTTTGATGCCAAAAAGAAGTACCCGATTATTGAGTATGTATACCCCGGACCGCAAACAGAGGCTGTTTATACGTCTTTCAGTAAGAGCATGGACAGAACTGAACGTTTAGCACAGTTTGGCTATGTGGTAATCACGGTAGGCAACAGGGGAGGGAACCCTGCAAGGTCTAAATGGTACCATACCTTTGGTTATGGAAATCTGCGTGATTATGGGTTGGCAGATAAAAAAGCAGCAGTTGAGCAGCTGGCCGACAGGTACAGCTATATTGACGCTACCAAGGTCGGTATTACTGGTCACTCCGGCGGTGGATTTATGTCTACAGCGGCGATGCTGGTATACCCTGATTTCTTTAAAGCTGCGGTTTCTAATGCGGGTAACCATGATAACAGTATCTATAACCGCTGGTGGAGCGAGAAACACCATGGGGTAAAAGAAATTGTATCTGCAAAAGGCGATACTACTTTCCAATATTCCATTGATAAAAACCCTGACCTGGCAAAAAACCTGAAAGGGCACCTGATGGTGATGACCGGAGATGTGGATAACAACGTCCACCCGGCAAATACAATCAGGTTAGCGAATGCGCTGATGAAGGCCGGGAAGAGATTTGAATTTGTAATTATTCCTGGTCAGCGACATGGCTTCGGACCCATGACAGAATATGCATTCTGGAAATTAGCAGATCACTTTAATAAATACCTAAAGGGTGATTTCTCGGCAAATGATGCAGTAGATATGATGGAAATGGACCGGGATGTAGAAATGAACGGTAAATAATCATCATAATATTGATAAACAGAAAAGGCCCTGCAAATTTTGCAGGGCCTTTTCTGTTACTAAAACTCTTATGTAAAGTTTCTACATATTATAAGTAGAACTGAACGCCAATTTTTGGAGCAAAGAAGTTTGCACCGATACTGAAGTTTTTGTCTCCACCAATGTTGTCACCATTGTTGTTTTCAACATTGTAATCATTGTAGCTTAATCCGTTAACAGAGAATTCGATACCGAATTTTTTGCTTGGGAAGAAAGCGATACCAGGAGATAAAGCTACACCAACCTGGTTGTTTTTACCAGTTTTAACCATGTTGTCGCCATTAGCATCACCAATTTTGTTTTGACCAAAAGCCATTGGAACACTTAATTGAGCGTAAAATTTAAACTGGTCATTGATTCCTTTGTAACCACGTAAGAAAGGCTGAACCACAAAGGCTGAAGCTTGTCCTGAAGCTAATGCAGTATAAGATTTTGCATATTGGTAACCTATACCAGTACCTACAGCAAAGTTGTCACTGAAGAAATATCCAACACTTGGAACGATTGAAAAGTTAAGGTCAGTTTTGTTTGCGCCATCATTTTTGCTTGTGTTTAACTCTACGTTACCACCAACTAAAAATATACCTTTTTCTGTTTGCGCCTGTGTAGTGAAAGCTAATCCAGCTACTGCGATTAATGATAATAATACTTTTTTCATTTTGTTGCTTATTTAATTTATATCCAGCCAGAACAATGGTTTAGAGCCTGACTATATTTGTGCTATAGTCAAGACTGGTGCCAAACAATTATTTTTCAACTAAACTAGAATGGGGTCTTTTCGTAAATCCTTACTTGATAGGTAGATAAATTGTTTTAGTATCGCCTTTATTATTCTGTCATGACAATTAACATTATTTTAACAACAATTTAACATTGTGGTCTTTTGCGACAGTTTGACTTTAATTGCAGGATTGTCAGTTTTAATCTGCAGTTTTTGGCAGTGTTTTTAATCTGCTTTTAATCAGGCATAAAATGAATAACGTGGTTTTGCGGAGTTATGAAGAAAAAAAACTACTTTCATCAAAACCTTTATACGGGTTGTTAATGTTATTCCTATATGAGATTATTAATAGAACGAAAACCTGTAAAAGTGTATCCTGATCCCAAACGGGTAATTGCCAGATTTTTTTTTAATGGCGAGGAACGTGCAAAGGAAGTAATCCAAAGAGTTTTAGCCTTGTCAGACCAGGAGGTCTTCGGGCTGATCTCACCGATCTTGCAAGAATATTCCAAAAGGCACAGGAACATCACGAAAATACTTGCGCGTAACTGCAAAAAAGTAAAACCGCAAATTGACCAGTTAGATATAGATTACGAATCGCTCAATAAATACCAGCGTTTACTGCTTGGTTCCTATTTTACGCACGAATACTCTATAGAGTCGGCGGCATTTTTTAACCCTTCTGTAGTTGAAGATCCCGATCAGTCGGAATTAGTAGAAGGGGAGAAGCGGCTGATTATTAGTTTCAGGGCTGTAGGAGAAGGACATATTTCTTCTGTGGTTTTTAGAAGAGCATTGGTAGACAGGGAGGGAAACATTACTGTAAACCCTGCAGGTAATTATATTGATGAAGCGGAGATTGTCCGTAATGCCATCTATAACAAAAAGCTATTTCTTAAAAAAGCAGCAGATTCGAGGATAGACCTGAACATTCTTGATGAGGTGGGCTTGAAACTGGAAGATAAATTTGATTATACAGTTCTGCGGAGGATTATCCTTGATTCGAGAAACCTGCAGGAAGATGACCTTAAAAAATTAGAATATGATAAAATCCTTTGGTTATCAGATACCTATCATGAAATCAGTTTTTCAAGGGACACCGATATCTCAGACCGTGTTATTTTCCCCATTTCAGAATTTGAACGCAAAGGTATCGAAGATGCCCGTTTTGTCCGCTTTATAAAGGATGACGGTTCTGTAATTTACTATGCTACTTATACCGCTTTTGATGGCGCGATGATTATGCCTAAGTTGTTGCAAACTACAGATTTTTACGACTTTAAGATCAGTCCGCTTCACGGAGCTGGTGCTGCAAATAAAAACCTTGCATTGTTTCCACGTAAGATTAATGGTAAGTATGCCATGATCTCCAGGATTGATGGTTCAAATAATTACCTGATGTATTCTGATAAGATTACTGTGTGGGATCATCCGGTAAAATTACAATCACCGCAATTCCCATGGGAATTTATTCAAATCGGTAACTGCGGTTCTCCAATAGAAACCGAAGCGGGTTGGCTGATTATTACTCATGGGGTTGGACCGATGAGACGATACTGCCTTGGTGCAAGTTTGCTCGATCTTAACGATCCTTCAATTGAAATTGGCAGATTAAGGGAGCCGCTGGTAGTACCTAATAACGATGAACGTGAAGGTTATGTACCAAACGTATTGTATTCATGCGGATCGATTGTTCACAATGGTGAACTGATTATTCCATACGGATTATCCGACTACAGTTCTTCTTTTGCTTCGGTAAAACTGGATCTCCTGCTCGAGAAATTACTCGAGTCAGGAGGAAAAGAAAAACAGTCTTAAATTAATTATATAATCTGATGGTAGAGGGCTAAGTAGTCTTCTACCATCTTTTCTTTAGAGAACTTATTCATTGCCCAATCGCGGCAGTGCTTTCTATCAATCGTACCGAGCTGTTCTACGGCTAATAGTGCTTCATCGGTATTGTTAACCAGGAAACCTGTTTTTTCATGATCTATCAGTTCTGGCATCGATCCTTTATTAAAGGCAATCACCGGTGTACCGCAAAGCATTGCTTCGGCTACGCTTAAACCAAAGGGCTCCGCGAAATTTATCGGGTGCAGTAATGCGCTGGCACCGCCTAAAAGCTCATTTCGTTTTTCGGGCCCTGCAGATCCAATAAATTGTATTTCATCTCCAAGAAAAGGTTCCACTTTTTCTTTAAAATAATTTTCATCCTGGATGATACCTGCAATAATCAATTTACGTTTAGCTTTCAGCGCAATCTGGATGGCCTCGGCAGTTCCCTTATCGGGATGTATCCTGCCAAAAAACACCAGATAATCTGCTCCTGTCTCATTAAATTCAAATTCGGCAGTGTTCAGTCCGTTATAAATGGTACCAAGATAAGAGAGCATAGGATGGCGGTTAGCATCACTGATAGACACATAGTGACCATGCTTGTTATATTTTTGGTATACCGGGATAATCCTTTCGGAAGAGAATCCATGAATGGTTGTAATCAATGGGGTCTTGATCAGTCCGGAATAACTTAGTGGCAGAAAGTCAAAGTGATTATGTATCAGGTCAAATTCTGCTGCGTGTTCCATCAGGTTACTAATGTGCATACATTCCAGCACTTTCGCATCCTGGCTGCGGTCTTCTTCATAACCTTTTTCAACTACGCTGTTCAGTACAGCTGTAGTTACAGAATCACCGGTTGCAAATAGGGTTACTTCTAACCCCGCAGCAACCAGTCCTTCCGTTAAATTCGATGCCATCTGTTCCCAGGGGCCGTAGTGGCGTGGAGGTGTTCTCCACGCTACAGGTGATAATACAGCTAGCTTCATTAAAGAGTAGCTGTACGGGACATTTCTGCCGCTTCTTGTTTATCATTAAACTCGTACTCAAATTCCAGTGCACGAAGTACTGTTAAGTGAGAAATCCAGTAGGCCAATGTACTTTCTGCTCCCTGGTTCCGGTTTACGCCGTAAGTCTGCAGTCCGTCTCCACAGCCCTTTGTTTCATAATCATATAAAGGAAGTCGCAAACTGTTTTCGCCCAGGAACCATTGATAACTTAAATACATTTGTCTGATATAATCCAGGTCGTGCGTAATCTCATAGGCTTTAAAGTACATCAGTACCATAGCCATAGTCTCAATCGCCTGCTGGTCATAAACCGCCATATCTTTATCACGGTACAACCATCCATCGTTACCTACCGGGTTCAGATAACCTTTGTCCAGTGTTTTGTCGGTAAGATAATTCATACTCTCCAGACCGATAGCTAAAGACTCCTTATCCTGGGTAATTTCATAATGCGATAACAGAGCCAGTGGCAGGATCGCATTATCATAGGTTAGTTTCTCTTCAAACCAATGCCAGTTGTCACCTCTATGTGCGCGGTAAGCAGCTTTCAGCGGTGTAGCCAGTTTGTTTAGTTCTTCAATTATCCTTTCATCATAAGGGTGTGCTTTCAGGTAGCTGCTCAAACCGATCATCGTATTTGCCAGTCCCCTTAAATGGACAAGCTTACTAAAATGGGGGATCGATTTTACGAACAGTTCACTCGCAAATTCACGGTAAGAGTTATTTGGGGCGTTGCTGATCAGGTAGCCTAAAGCCCAGATAGTTCGTCCAAAAGAATCTTCTGTGCCTACTTCATCAAGATATTCCCTTCTAAAACTTAAAAAGTTTCGGAAATTACCATCATCGCACTGCATATATTGAATATAGCTCAGATATACAGGCAGGAGTTCCAATGCAGCTTTACTTTTATTTTGCTGCCAGGCCAGGATCACCATAAATAATGCCCGGGCGTTATCGTCTACACAGTAGCCCTCTTTTAAATTCGGGATACCATATTTAGCATGTTGCACAATTCCTGTATCGTCTGTTAAACGCTGTACATGTGCCATACTAAATGCAGGCATCATATCTGGGTCTATGATAGGACGGATTTCTTCTTTATTTAGTTTATCATTTGATATGGCTGCCTGCAGTGTATCAATGAAAACCTGCCCTGTGTTTGGCCAGCGGAGGTGCAGGCCGTAATTATAGGCATTAGACTTTAATTCTTTCAGATGTGATGCATTCTGGAACAGGTCGTTTACAATATTCGCCAGTGAATTTGCATCCCTGAAATCAAATAGTTTACCCCTGTTTTCTGCCAGCAGCTCCTGTGCATGCCAGTACGGCGTAGAGATTACAGCTGCGCCAGCACCAACAGCATATGATAATGTTCCGCTGGTAATTTGTGCCTCATTTAAATATGGGGTAATATACAGGTCGGCTGCCGTCAGGTAGTCATACAGTTCTTCTTCCGAAACGAATTTGTTAATAAACACCAGGTTATCTGCTACACCCAGCTTTTTAGCCAATCGTTTAAGACTGTCACGGTATTCTTCACCAGAATTCTTGATCACTCCCGGGTGTGTAGTGCCCAGTATTACATAAATCACATCCGGATTTTTAGCCACTATAGCAGGTAACGCTTCTACAACTGTTTCCAGTCCTTTGTTACGGCTAATCAATCCAAAGGTGAACAATACCTTTTTATTCTTGAAAGTCAGCGATTGTCTAACCTCGTTATTTTCTTTTGGTTCCAGATCTGGTACACCATGTTCGATCAGTTTAATCTTTTCTTCAGGGATACCATAAATACTGGTCAAAAAGCCAACCGCCCTGTTGCTCATTACTACAATCTGGGAAGAGTATTTTGCAATCTCCCTGATGATAGTCAGCTGCATATAAGAAGGATCCTTAAGAATCGTATGCAGAATGGTAATTAGCGGTTTCTTGATCCTCGCAATCAGCGGTAAAATATATACTCCGCTTTCCCCTCCGTAAATACCGAACTCATGCTCTAAAATACAGGCATCTGTCAGACTGGTATTGATATAATCTGCAGCCCTGATATAATCTTTTTGGTTTTCCTGCCTGATCACGTATTGTACTTCAGCCGGGTATTCGTAAGTGCTCAGGTCTTCTGAGTCTGTCATTGCAACTACAAAACTCTCTGGTGAAACAGCGTTTGTATCATGCGAAATTGCCTTAAGCAGGTTATTGTTGAATGTAGCTATACCACATTCGCGTGGAGGGTAAGTCGATATATAAGCTATTTTCATTTATATGTAATTGTTTTTTTTTTCATCATACAGGTTGCAATATGCTATTGCAGAAGTTGTTATTATGAGGTTAAAGAGTTTTCTAATTTAGTCAATTAATTAATATCTACCGATTATTTTAATCCAGGTATCCAGATACAGCATACTATGCACATATGCAACAGATTGTACGATTAAATAGTTTTTGAGAAGCAGAATTTTGGTTAGCCGATCCATAAAAAACCCGGATATCTTTTCTCAAAATATCCGGGTTTTACAATTGCGCGTCTCACTTATTGAGAAGGACAAGACAAGTGATGTTATTATTTTGCCTTATACTTCTACAGCTGCGGTATTTAAAAATAAAAAGTTGTGATCGAACATATCCAATTTGATTTTGCTGTCTTTACTGATTTTACCAGCAAGTATCTCTTTAGATAATTCATTCAGGATTCTTTTCTGAATTACCCTTTTTAATGGACGGGCACCAAATTGCGGATCGTATCCCAATTCTGCCAGCCAGTCTAATGCCTCCACAGATGCTTCGATCTCTACACCCATTTCTGCCAGTGTATCCTGTACATGCCTAAACTGCAGTTCAGCAATATTCCGCACTTCGCTGCGGTTTAATGGTGTAAACATAATCAGTTCATCAATCCTGTTTAGGAACTCTGGTCTGATTGTCTGTTTTAACAGTTCAAATAACTCATTTTTTGTTTTTGCTATTACTTCGTCCCTGTTGTGATCTTCCAGCACTTTAAAATTATCCTGGATCAGGTGAGAGCCGATATTGGAAGTCATGATGATGATCGTATTTTTGAAGTTCACCAGCCTGCCTTTATTGTCTGTTAAACGTCCGTCGTCCAGCACCTGCAGCAATATATTAAATACATCAGGGTGGGCTTTTTCAATCTCATCCAGTAACACTACCGAATAAGGTTTCCGGCGAACGGCCTCAGTTAATTGTCCACCCTCATCATAACCCACATATCCCGGAGGCGCACCGATCAGTCGAGACACTGCGTGCCTTTCCTGATACTCACTCATATCGATC
>Ga0247814_10001444_pt1 | contig 14038 bp, 19 predicted proteins | sample UWRJL179409R1_FD_179947 | JGI IMG/M metagenome (GOLD analysis project Ga0247814, IMG submission 179947) | Plant litter microbial communities from Arlington Agricultural Research Station in Wisconsin, United States - UWRJ-L179-409R-1 | ecosystem: Environmental > Terrestrial > Plant litter >...
GCCAAAGCGCAGATTCCGGCAATGCTGGGCACGGGCGGCGGATCGTTGGTCTTTACGGGCAGTTTCGTCGGGGTCAGCACTGGCCTGCCCGGTATGGGCGCCTATGCGAGCGCCAAAGCCGGCCTCTTGGGGCTCGTCCGAAGTATCACTGCGGATTATTCCGCACGGGGGATTCGTGCCAACGCCCTGCTTCCCGGCGGAACCGCAACGGAGATGGCGGGTGATGAAACGCAGCGGGAATGGGCGGCTGGATTGCACGCGATGAAGAGAATTGCCCGACCTGACGAAATTGCCAATGCAGCCCTGTTTCTCGCAAGTGATCTTGCAAGTTTTGTGACCGGATCCGCCTTGTGGGCGGATGGAGGCAATTCATCGGTGAAGCTTTAGAATGGGTTCCACCCTCACCCTCCGAAAAAGTTCAACTCCAGCAGCACATTATTCGGATCAGCCGTAAAAATCTGCCGCAGCCCAATCGCCTCCACCACATTCTCGCGGTAATCCGCCCCGCGCGCATCCAGCCGTGCTTTCAGCTCCTCATAGCCCGACACGCGCAAGGCCACATGGTGCAGCGCCCCCGTCAGCGACCCCGGCACAGACTCGCGCTCATAAGCCTTTGGTGCGTCCAAAGTGTTGATATGGATGATCGCCCGTTCGCCACCGTCATACATCCACGCGGCATTCTCATCCGTCAGCGGCGGCGGTGCAAACCGGCGTTCCAGTCCCAGCACTTCGGCATAGAAACCCGCCGTAACATCCAGCCGGTCGGTGATGATGTTCACATGATCGAGCGCTTCAACCTGCACCTGCATTCTCCCGCCTCAGACACGTGTATTTAGGCTTGCACCTGTAGCCCCATATTGTAAGTGCCGCATACAATTTTCGCATACGTGATTCATTCACGAACATGGAGAGGTGAAGAATGGCCGAGAATCTCGAACAAGTCCTCGCAAAGGCAAACGGCGACATCGTCGGACAGCTGCGCAACAACCAGATCGGTGCCTATGTGTACCCTGTTGTTGCTCCTGAATTTTCCAACTGGCGTTCGGAACAGTGGGCCTGGCAGCATGGCGCAGTGTTGTTCGACCAGTCGCACCACATGTTCGATCTCTACATCAAGGGCCCAGACGCGCTCAAGCTGCTGTCGGACACCATGATCAACTCCACCAAGGGTTGGACTGTCAACAAGGCCAAGCAATACGTCCCCACCACGCCTTATGGCCACGTGATCGGCGATGGCATCATCTTCTGGCTGGCTGAAGAAGAATTCGTCTATGTTGGCCGTGCACCTGCTGCCAACTGGCTGATGTTCCAGGCCCAGAAGGGCGGCTACAACGTCGACATCATCAACGATCCACGGTCGCCTTCGCGTCCGATGGGCAAGCCAGTGAACCGCATTTCGTGGCGCTTCCAGATCCAGGGCCCACAGGCCTGGAACGTGATCGAGAAGCTGAACGGCGCACCGCTGGACAAGCTGAAGTTCTTCAACATGGGCGAAATGCAGATCGGCAACAAGACGATCCGCACCCTGCGTCACGGCATGGCCGGTTCGCCAGGTCTCGAAATCTGGGGCCCTTACGACGAGCAGGAATATGTTCGCGAGCAGATCCTCGAAGCCGGCAAGGAATTCGGCCTGATCCCGGTCGGATCGCGCGCATATCCTTCCAACACGCTGGAATCCGGCTGGATTCCAAGCCCGCTGCCTCCGATCTACACCGGCGAAAAGCTGGCTGATTACCGCGAATGGCTCGGCGCAGACAGCTACGAAGCGACCGGTTCCATCGGCGGTTCGTTCGTTGGTGAAACCATCGAAGATTACTACCTCAACCCGTACGAACTGGGTTACGGCCCATTCGTGAAGTTCGATCACGATTTCCACGGCGCCGATGCGCTGAAGGAAATCGATCCTTCCACCCAGCGCAAGAAGGTTACGCTGGAATGGAATGCGGACGACATGAAGAAGATCGTCGGCTCGATGTTCGATCCTGAGGGCGAGCAGTACAAGTTCTTCGATCTGCCGCTCGCGAACTACGGCAACTCGAACTACGACAAGGTCGTGGATGCGGATGGCAGCGTGATCGGCCTGTCGCTGTTCACCGGCTATTCGTTCAACGAAAAGAAGGCGCTGTCGCTCGGCACCGTCGATCACGAAGTGCCACTGGGCACCGAGATCCACGTTGTTTGGGGCGAAGAAAACGGCGGCACCAAGAAGACCACCGTCGAGCCGCACAAGCAGCTCAACGTGCGCGCGATCGTCTCGCCAGTGCCTTACGGCAAGATGGCAGCCGATACGTACGCCACCGGCTGGCGCACTGGCCGCTGATAAGCGGTTAGGCCTGACAAAAAATGGGGCGGCGCCGAAAGGTGCCGCCCTTTTTTTGTTTTGCTCAGAGGCGCAGAGGAAAAGAGGTCGCTGAGGGGTATCGCATGCGGCGCAGCCGCCCTTGTCCCGCAAGCGTAGATTGAAATGAGCGGCCTGCGGCCGACAGTCCTACCGCTCTGCGTTCTCCTTTCCTCTGCGCCTCTGCGCGAACCAAACCCCTTCCCCCCGTCAGTACGGATCGGCTACGCCCTTTTGCAAAAGGGAGAATCACGATGGCCAACTACGTTCTCGTCCACGGCGCATGGGGCAGCGCACAGACATGGGGCGAAGTGCCCGCGCGACTGGAAGCAGCCGGGCATCGCGTAGTGGTGGCCACGCTGCCGGGCTTGGGCTCGCGGCAGGACGAGCTGCATCCGGGGATCACGCTGACCGACCATATCGATGCGGTGTGCGAGCAAGTGGCGGCGGCAGGGTTTGAGCGGTTCATCCTCGCAGGCCATTCCTACGGCGGGATGGTGATTACCGGGGTCGCCGGACGGCTGGGGAAGGCGATCGACGCGATCTGCTATGTCGATGCCTTCTGCCCGCAGGACGGCGAGAGCCTGTTCGACATCACGGGCGCGCTCGAACACGCGTGGTATATCGATACGCAGAAGTTCAATCCGGGGTTGGTGAGGCCGCTTGGTTCGCCGCCGGAGTTCGCCCCTGTGCCGGGCGTGGTCGGCTATCATCCGCTGCTGACCCTGGTGGAGGCGGTGCGCCTTTCCGGCGATGAGCAGGGTATCGCGCGCAAGGCCTACATCTTCGCCACCGGCTATGAGGCAACACCGTTCCCGCGCTTTGCTTCTGCCGCACAGGCGGCGAACTGGGAGTATTACGAAACGGCGACCGACCATTTCGTGATGCAGAATGATGCGGATTTGACCGAGCGGGTGCTGCTGGGGCTGGCGGGCTAAATTTCCTTGCCCATGCTTGTTCGAGGTTCGACCGTGTAACCGAGCCTTTCGTAAAAGCCGACCACCGGATTGCCGTCCCGGACCTGCAAATTTACTTTCAAACAGCCACGCGCTTTAAGCGCGTCTTCGGCATGTGCAACGAGGGCGCGGCCAACACCTTCACCCTCGCGATCATATTTTACGGCGACCGAATACAGCCAGCCGCGATGGCCGTCATATCCCGCCATGATCGATCCGATCACTGCGCCTTCGTCAACGGCCACAAACAGCAATTCGGGTTGTTCGGCCAGCTTGGCGGGGATCGCATGTTCGGCTCGATTGCGCGGCGGATCATCGGGGAAGGCCTCTTCCCAAAGCGCCTTCAAGCCTGCAAAATTTGCTGGGCTATATTGTTCGATCCGCATCAAGCCTCCTCCCGAAAGGTTACGCAGACCTACGGCGCTGGCGTGGCAATCGGAATCAGGCCCGGCGTGACGGCGTAATATCCGCTGATCGTAAGGCGGATCGTCACCGGCACATCGTTGCGGTTCGCGAAATACCACCCGTGCACACCGGTCATCGGGGCAGCGAACTGGCCGTAGCCATCGGAGATTGCTGCATCTTCCTGATAGAACATCACCGCCTTGTTGGCGTCAGATTCGCCGTGAAATTCCGCTACGACTGGTTGGGTCGCGGTGAACTGATACAGCATGGCGTCGCCCGCCTGCATGTGGACCTTGTATTCCAGGCGCGACCCCGGCTGCGAACGGGCGGCCAAGGTCAGTTCAAACGTATCGGAACGAGATGGCCCAGTCTGGCCGCGATGGACGACTGCGCCCGGTAGATCGGCCGAGCGGAACTCCGGCGATTGCGCGCTTAAAGGTGCGGCACAAACACTTGCCAGCATCACCGCCAGCCGCAATTTCAATCCGCTAGGCATAGGAAATCTCTCCATATTATCGTTGGCAGTTCAGACGCAGAAAACGGGGGTGCGAGCTACCTGTTCAAAGCCGCCTCGCACTCCGCCATCAAATCCGCGATAATCTGTTCGGCGGGTTCTTCATCGCGGACCATGCCAACCGACTGCCCGGCCATGATGCTTCCATTTTCCACATCGCCGTCGATCACCGCCTTGCGCAGCGCGCCAGCCCAGAAGCGTTCGATCATCAATTGCGCCGCTCCCATGTCCACGCTGCCTTGATCGAGTAGCAGGCCCACTTCGCGCTGCTTGGCGGTGAATTCCTCGGTCCCTTTGTTCTTCAGTGCGCGCACCGGGATTACAGGCAGGCGCGGGTCCAGCTGCACGCTGGCGACTGCATCACGCGCATTGGCGCGGAAGAAGGCCTTTTTGAACAGCGGATGGGCGATGCTCTCCGTAGCGCAGGCGAAACGGGTACCCAGCTGGACGCCGACCGCGCCCATTTCCAGATAGGCCGCGATCATATCGCCGCGGCCGATGCCGCCAGCCACAAATACCAGATGTTCGTCGGCCAGTTCAGGCAGGAACTCCTGCGCCAGCACGCTGGTGGAGACGGGGCCGATATGGCCGCCCGCCTCGCTACCCTCGATCACCAGAGCATCCGCGCCGCTCCGCAGCAGTTTCTTCGCCAGCGCCAATGTCGGCGCGAACACGATTACCTTGCCGCCGAAAGCCTTGATCGCCTCGACACTGCCCTTGGGCGGGATGCCGCCTGCCAGCACCACATGGGTGACATTGTGCTTGGCACACACATCGATCAGCGCGAACAGATCGGGGTGCATGGTGATGAGGTTGACGCCGAACGGCTTGCTCGTCAGCGCCTTGGTCGCCGCGATTTCGGTGTCGAGCAATTCGGGTGTCATTGCCCCGCAAGCGATCACCCCGAACCCGCCGCCATTGCTTATCGCGCTGACGAGGTTGCGTTCGGAAACCCAGCTCATCGCCCCGCACAGAACGGCGTGCTCCGAGCCAAGGAAGGCGGTGGCGCGCGCCATCAGGGCGGCGGTTTTAGAATAGTTGCTCATACGCGGGTGCCTAGAGGCGGGGGGTGCGTTGGGCAAGGTCTGCGCTATTCCCCTCCCGCCTGTGACAGGGGAACGGGTCAGGCGAACTCCACCGGATAGGGCTTCAACTCCCCGCTGGCATAACGCAGTTCCAGCCCCGGCGTGCCGTTCTCCATCACCATCAGCATCGCCCGCTTCGGCGCGAAACCCTGATGGCGGATGTCGGCGGGCATGGCACATACGTCGCCTGCGCGCATGGTAATCTTGCCCAGCGGGAGGCCGCTAACCTTGTCCGCGATCTTCCACTGGATTTCGTCGGTTAGTTGGATGAACCACTCGTTGCGGTCGTTGCCGTGGATCACGGGGAGCATATGCTCCTCGCTGGTGACGCAGCAGATATTGCCGCGCGTTACGGCCGTGATCGATGGGTTCCATGTCACGTCCGAACGGGCGATGTGGTCGAACAAATCAATCGCGTGGAGCTGGCCTTCGAAACCCGCCTCACATTCGATCACCGGGCCGTCAAACGCCAGATCGGCGAAGGCGCGGTTGATCGGAAACTTGTCCTCGGTCCGCACCGCCGCATCGCCGGCCAGGCCGAGCATCCGTTCCGCCGCGATGAACCCGCGCGTCAACTCGCCCGTACGTTCCGCGCCTTTCGGGCCGATCGGAGATCCCGTCTCCAAAGGCGAATTGAGCGGGTCGTACCCTTCGGAAATCCAGTTGCGCGAGATCGTTTCGAACGCCTCGCGCACCACGTCGGCAGGAAAGGTTTCGAGGTGGTCGGTGCCTTGCGCCTTGTAGCCTGCATCATAGGTGCCGGCGAAAATATCGACCGTGCCGTAGTGGTTGGTGGTGCCGAACACATCGTCGAAGAAAATCCAGCCGTAGAAAAACCCCCACCCGATATCGCGCACCATCGCCCGCAGGAAGCGGTCGATTTCGATGATGTGCGTGCCCTGCGGCCATGCGATATGCGCGAAATATTCGTCGCGGTGGAAGTGGAAGCTGCCGAGGCGGAAACTATCGTAGCCGGTATCGGGATCGGTGCCGGTTGCGGTGATATTTGCGCTGATCATGTCCATCATTCCGCTCCTTCCAGCACGCAGATATCCGCCCAGCGTTCGACCGTTTCCGGCCCCGCTGCGGTCTGCACCATCACCACCGAAACGCCGTTCGAGCACAGCTGATATGCCGCGCCGTGCGGCAGCAACACCTGATGCCCACGCCGGGCAACCACCCGGCCCATCGCCGGGCCATTGGGCCGCGCGCCGAGGCGGGCCGCGCCGCCTTCATGGCCGGGAATCTGATCGTCTTGCAGCTTGATGAAGTTGAACGTCACCTCGCCTTCCATCACGATGGCGAATTCATCATGCGGCGCGGCGTACCACGGGCTTTCCCCCTCCACCCGCATCGCTTCCAGCGCGTATTCAAGGTTGCGCGCCACGGCCACACGCTCGAACGGAGCGGCAGCGCCCGCCACTTCGAACACGTTGGAAAAGGCGTATTTTCTGAGATCGTCCTTCAGTTCGATCGTGCCCTTGGAATAGGCATCGATCGAGCCGGTTTTCGTCCGGTAAGCCATCCGCATCTCCCTGCCTCCGACTCGTGTCGGCGGTCAATTCGATGCGGATGCTAATGCAGAACGGCGATTGTGCAAATCAACAAGGCGAAGCGCTGCCCAGTGATCTTTCGACAGGCTCAGGATGAGCGGAGGTAAAGTGTGCAGCGCGCGGAGGTGGTTAAGCCTCCACCGCGTCCAGCCCATAGGCGGTGTGCAGTACGCGCACCGCCAGTTCCGTCTCGTCCGTATCGATCAGCACCGAAATCTTGATCTCCGATGTGCTGATTGCCTGCACGTTGATCCCCCGGTCGGCCAGCGCCTTGAACATCATCGCCGCGACCCCGGCATGGCTGCGCATTCCCACGCCGACCACCGAGATTTTGGCCACGTTATCCGCCGAGATCAGGCGGTAGAAGCCGATCGGTTCCTTGCGGGCTTCCAGCAAGGTCTGCGCGCGCAGCAGATCGGATTTGGGTACGGTGAAGGTGACATCGGTCTCGCCCCTGTCCTTGGCGATGTTCTGGATAATCATATCCACGTTGATGTTCGCTTCCGCCAGCGGGCCGAAAATCGCCGCCACCGCGCCGGGCCGGTCGGGCACGCGGGTGAGAGTGACCTTGGCTTCGTTCTTGTCGGCAGCGATGCCGGTGATGAGCTGGCGTTCCATATCAATTCCTTCCAGTTCTTCGTCGCTTACGATCATTGTGCCGGGCAGGCTGTCTGCCGACGGCGCGCCATCATCGATGAACGAGGAGAGCACCTGCACCCGCACCTTTTCCTTCATCGCCAGGCTGACCGAACGGGTCTGCAATACCTTGGAACCGACCGAGGCCAGTTCGAGCATTTCTTCATACGTCACATGGCTGAGCTTGCGCGCCTTGGCCACGATGCGCGGATCGGTGGTGTAGACCCCGTCGACATCGGTATAGATATCGCAGCGATCAGCGTTCAGCGCCGCAGCCACGGCGACAGCAGACGTGTCCGAACCGCCGCGTCCGAGCGTTGCCACCCGGCCTGCACCGTCCACGCCCTGAAAGCCGGGGATCACCGCGATTTCGCCTGCCGCCATGCTGGCGACGAGGCCCGGCGCGTCAAGCGCCTCGATCCGGGCGGAAGCATGGGCATCGTCAGTCATGATCGGCAATTGCCAGCCGAGCCAGCTGCGCGCCTTGCACCCCATCGCCTGCAAGGTGAGCGCGAGCAGGCCCGCTGTCACCTGTTCGCCGGCGGCAACGACCACGTCATATTCCGCAGGATCATAGAGCGGGTTGGCCTCGCGGCAGAAGTTGACCAGCCGGTCCGTCTCCCCCGCCATCGCGGATACGACCACCGCCACCTCGTTGCCGCCCGCTACCTGCGCGCGCACAATATTGGCGACCCGGCGAATACGCTCCGTCCCCGCCATCGAGGTGCCGCCGAATTTCATCACTATCCGTGCCAACGTAAGCCCCTAATGTCTTTCTGGCCCTGTACCTGCCGCGCTGTTAGGGAGCCATGATGATGAGCGCAACTGTCACAACTGCAACCATTCGCGCCGATGAGGCCGCGCATTTCGGCAAGCTGGCGCAGGACTGGTGGGATCCGAAGGGTTCGAGCGCGATGCTCCACCGGCTCAATCCCGTGCGTCTGGCATTTATCCGCGATGCGGTGGACGCGCATTGGAGCGGGGATTTCGCTTCTGCGCGGCCACTGGCGGATAAGGCCGCGCTCGATGTCGGCTGCGGTGCGGGGCTGCTGTGCGAACCGCTGGCCCGGCTGGGGGCCGAGGTGACGGGCGTGGATGCTGCGCCCGAAAACACCGCCGCTGCCGCGCTTCATGCTGACGGCGCCGGGCTGGATATCCGTTACATCCCGGGCGAGTTGGGCACGCTCGGGCTGGGCCAGTTCGACCTCGTCACCGCGATGGAAGTGATCGAACATGTTGCGGACAAGCCCGCATTCGTGGCCGCGCTAGCGGCGCATCTCGCACCAGGCGGGCTGATGATTCTCTCCACCCCCAACCGCACCGCCCGCAGCCGTTTGCTGCTGGTCGAAGGTGCGGAAATGATCGGCATGGTCCCGCGCGGCACGCATCACTGGGATGATTTCATCACGCCGGATGAATTGCGCGGCCTGCTGGCGAGCGCCGGGCTGGTGATGGGCGAGCCTACCGGAATTGCCTTCACCCCCTCCAAGGGCCTGCACCTGTCGCCAGATATGTCGCTCAACTATATCACCACCGCACGCCGCGCATGACCGCTGCTGAACGGATGCGCGAAACCCTGCGCACAGACCTCAAAACCGCAATGCGCGAACGGCGGCAGGCGGATGTCGCGCTGATTCGCACATTGATCGCCGCCATCGACAATGCCGAACCAGCTCCGCTGCCCGATGGTGCCAAACCCGCCGACAGCGCCAGCTTCGCCAGCGGCGCGGCGGAGGCGGACCGGCTGGTGCTGGACGAGGCGGATATCGCCGCCATCCTCACCGCCGAAGCCGCTTCCCGCCGCGAAGCAGCCGCGCTGATCCGCCAGGGCGGCGCGGATAACGAAGCCGCGCGGTTGGAACGGGAAGCCGGACAAGTGCTGGCATATTGCGGCGTGCCGATGCCATGATCGTCCGCGACGCCCCCCGCCCGCTCGACCTGATCTTTGCCCTGCGCGGATCGATCATACCGCGCATCGCTGTGCGGCTGGGAGTGCTGGTGCTGGTGGCGGCAGCAATGGTGTGGCTGCACGACCAGTATGGCCTGCTGCCCGATACGGGCGGGCTGGGCTTCACCGTGTTCGGGATCGCGCTGTCGCTGTTCCTCGGCTTTCGCAACAACGCTGCCTATGACCGGTGGTGGGAAGCGCGCAAATTGTGGGGCGGTCTGCTGGCAGATCTGCGCAGTCTGGCGCGGGATGGCGAATTATTCGTCTCTGATTTAGAACAACGTAAGGCGGTTCTGCGCACGTCTCTGGCGTTCCTTCACCTGCACCGCGCCAATCTGCGCAAGCTGCCCGGTGATGTTGCTGCACGCACGTTGGGCGGCACACTGGCCGATGCGCCGCACCCGCCCGATGCTGCGCTGGATCAGATCACCGCGCTGCTGGCCGACGCATATCGCGGCGGAGCGATTGACGGGTTTGGCCTGCGCGCCATGTCAGAAAGGCTCGGCAGCATGGCACTGCATCAGGCAGGTTGCGAACGGATCGTGCTTACTCCGCTGCCCTATGTCTATTCGCTGCTGATCTACCGCACCACCTGGCTGTTTTGCCTGCTCTTGCCGCTGGCGCTGATCGATACCGCTGGCTGGATGACGCCGCTATTTGTGGGGATTGTCGGCTATGTCTTCTTTGGTCTGGCTGAGGTGACCGAGGAATTGAGCCACCCTTTCGGCGGTTCGCCCAACGGCCTGCCGCTGGATGCGCTGTGCCGGGCGGCTGAGATTTCGCTGGCCCCGCATCTGGGCGAGGACGCACCCCCGCCGATGAGGCCGAACAACTACTATCTGAGTTGACGACCCGTCCGATCAATCGGCAGCATTCCTTACGGCAACCGCGATCACGGGATTATCCGAAAACACACCGTCCACGCCCGCTTGTTGCATCAGCCGCACCAGCGCCGCCATGTCACCGGCATCGCCCGGTGCATCACCGCGCCGCAAAGCTGCTGGCAGGAACGCGTTCTCCCGCCGCAGCGTCCAGGCATGCACCAGCAGCCCCGCTGCCTGGGCCTGCGCCGTCAGCGGCAGGGCCGCGCCGTCTGCGCCCAACAGCAAGCCGAGCGATGCGCCGATTCCGTCAGCATATTGCGCAATATTGCTGAGGCCTTCGGGGGCGAGCATACTGGCGTAAGTCTCCTCCGGCTGGTCCGCCGGGCCGCCTTCGCTATCCACCAGTTGCACCAGCCGCATTTCGGTCATCCCGCGCAGCCGCACCAACGGACGGACCTCGAAGCTCTGGATGAACACCGGGTCGGTCGCAGTGAAATAGCCGCCTTCATGCAGGCCCGCCACCAGCATTGCCGCAAGATCATGCCCGATGCTGGCGAAGTAGGTGGGGTGCTTTATTTCGGGATAGAGGCCAATCGTGCGCCCCGTTTCCGCCTCCTTCGCGCGGACCAGCGCGATCACTTCGGCCAAGGTGGGGACGGAATAGAGGCCGTCAAATGCGGTGTTCGCAGCGCGCAATTCCGGCAGGCGTTCGCGGGCGCGCAGGGTGCGCAGTTCGGGCAGGGTGAAATCCTCAGTAAACCAGCCGGTCACTTCCATCCCGTCGATCATGCGGGTTGCCAGCCGTGCGGCGAATTCGGGGCGCTGGCCGACATCGGTGGTGCCCGAAATCTCGTTCTCGTGCCGCGCTACCAGTACACCGTCGCGGGTAGCGACCAGATCCGGTTCGATGAAATCCGCACCCTGATCAATCGCCCGCTCATACGCGGCCAGCGTGTGTTCGGGACGTTCACCACTGGCGCCGCGATGGGCGATTATCAGCATGTCCTGTGGTTCCTGTGCTGCACCCAATGTTGCGCAGCAAAGTGCTGTCATTGCTATGAATAGCTTGATCACAATTCTGCCTTCCAGTCACCTTCGACAAACCCCACCAGCAGCCCGTCGGGATGTTCCACCACGGGCCGCTTGATCAGGCTGGAATGTGCCGCCATCAGCGCCAGCGCCTTGGCCCGGTCGATATACGCCTTGTCGCTATCGCTCAGCGCGCGGAACGTAGTGCCGCGCCGGTTGAACAGCACTTCCCACCCTATCGCGTCAGCCCATGCAGCCAGCTTGGCCGGGTCCGCGCCTTCCTTCTTGTAGTCGTGAAAAGTGTAGGCCAGCCCCGCCCCATCCAGCCACAGCCGCGCCTTTTTCACCGTGTCGCAATTGGGAATGCCGTATAGTTCGATCACGGATGTTGAGCCTTTGATGGACAATGTCGCGGCCTATTCGCCGGTTCTTGCGGTAAAATGACGGATCTGCGGATTGTCGCAGGCCATGCTGGTGTAACTGGCATAATATTCCGCCCGCCCGCGCGCCTGAACCGCGCGATGTTCCGGATGCGCGCCCCACGCCCGCGCCGCCTCCTCGTCCGCCCATTCCGAAATCGCGACAACTTCGCCGTCCTCGGCGGTGAAGCTCTTGAACGAGAGGAACCCGGGCTGCTGCCCGGCAAGCTGTTCCATCCGCGCGGCATCGCAGCTGTAGGCGGCGGCATCGAGATCGGCGCGTTTCCGATTGCGGAAGACCATCAGATACATCCTAGCCCCTCCCAAGATGCGCATCGGCAATCGCCACCGCCAGCGCATCCGCCGCATCCGCGCCGACCACCTTCACCCCCGGCAGCAGGATCTTGAGCATCGCCTGCACCTGCGCCTTTTCCGCCGCGCCGGTGCCGACCACCGCCTTCTTCACCGCCCGCGCGGCATGTTCGCTGACATTGAGCGAATAATGCCCACAAGCCGCCAGCACCGCGCCGCGCGCCTGAGCCAGTTTCAAGGTGGATTGCGGGTTCTTGTTGAGGAACACTTCCTCGATCGTCGCCCGGTCGGGCGAATAGGTCGCGATCACCGCGCTGATGGCAGCGTGCAGATGATCGAGCCGTGCCGCCATCGCCGCCTTAGAATCGGTCGCGACCTGCCCGTGGGCGATGTGGGTAAGGCGTGAACCTTCGCTGCGGATCACGCCCCAACCGGTGCAGGTGAGCGAGGGATCGAGGCCGAGGATCAACAAAGGCCCACCCCCAGCCCCTCCCGCAAGCGGGAGGGGAGCAGGATCATCCCAGCTTCTCCATCACGTCGTCCGCAATCTCGTAATTGCCCCACACCGTCTGCACATCGTCGTCATCGTCAAGTGCATCGACCAGTTTGAGCAACGTGCCAGCCGCGCCTTCTTCCATTTCCACGGTCAGGGTCGGCTTCCACGCCAGTTTCACGTTATCCGCCGGGCCGAGCACCTTTTCCAGCTCGCCCGCAACGCCGTGCAGCGCATCGGATGCGGTCCAGATCACGTGGCCATCTTCCGATGATTCCACATCGTCAGCCCCGGCCTCGATCGCGGCTTCGAGCATCGTTTCCTCGTCGCCAGCTTTCGCGGGATATTCGATCATCCCGACCCGGTCGAACCCGTGCGAAACCGAGCCTTCCGAACCCAGATTGCCGCCGTTCTTGCTGAAAGCCGTGCGCACATTGGTGGCGGTGCGGTTGCGGTTGTCGGTCAACGCCTCAACGATCAGCGCCACGCCGCCGGGGCCGTAGCCTTCGTAGCGGACTTCTTCATAATTGGCCGCATCGCCCATCGACGCCTTTTCGATGGCGCGCTGGATATTGTCTTTGGGCATGGACTGCGCCTTGGCGGCGTTGATCGCCAGCCGCAGGCGCGGGTTCATATCCGGGTCGGGCGTGCCCATCTTCGCCGCGACGGTGATTTCGCGGCTGAACTTGGAAAACAGGTTGGACCGTTTTTTGTCCTGCGCACCCTTGCGGTGCATGATGTTCTTGAATTTGGAATGGCCTGCCATGTTGAACCTGTTTTGCGGCTGAAATAAACTGCGCGCGGCCTAACCTAACACCGCCGATGCTTCAACCATTGGCGCTATATCTTCACAGCCGTGCCGCTGGCGGAAACCATCAGCATCGATCCATTCGCCCCGATTACCTCGTAATCCAGATCGACGCCCACCACTGCATTACCGCCCAGCGCACCGCATTCCGCCTGCAATTCCTCAATCGCCTGCTTGCGCGCATCGGCCAGTATCCGCTCGTAACTGCCCGAACGCCCGCCCACGATGTCGCGGATATTGGCGAACATATCGCGGAAGATATTGGCTCCGACGATCACTTCGCCGGTCACGATCCCGCAATATTCCTGGATCGGATGCCCCTCAATAGTGGGGGTAGTGGTGACGGTGATCCCGCGCGCGTCTTTCCAGGGGCTGGGCATAGTGCCTCTCCATAATCGCCTCGTGTGTTACGCATGTAATACACGAGGCGGATGGTTCAGCCAAGCCCGAGCGCTGCCTTGTAGGTGTCGAGGATCATTTCCATTTCGTTGCGGTCATCCGGCTTCATCTTTCGCAGGCGTACGATCTGGCGCATGATCTTGGCGTCGTAACCCACCGCTTTCGCTTCCGCATAAACATCGCGGATGTCTTCGGCGGTGCCTTTTTTCTCTTCTTCGAGGCGTTCGATGCGTTCGATCAGCAGGCGCAGGCGGTCGTCGGTGGCTTCGGCCATTTTGGTATGCTCCGGTTAAGCGGGTGAATCGGTTGGCGGGGCTGA
>Ga0247814_10001445_pt1 | contig 14035 bp, 14 predicted proteins | sample UWRJL179409R1_FD_179947 | JGI IMG/M metagenome (GOLD analysis project Ga0247814, IMG submission 179947) | Plant litter microbial communities from Arlington Agricultural Research Station in Wisconsin, United States - UWRJ-L179-409R-1 | ecosystem: Environmental > Terrestrial > Plant litter >...
TATTTGCCGTCATCGTGTAACGCTTTGATACCTTTATCTAAAAGCGCTTTCAGCTCAGTGTTACCTTTCTTAATACCGACAGCGGTTTTGGCTGGCAGCAATTCGCTGTCGACTGGCTTGCTGACGTCATAGTCGGCGCCCTGTGGCGACTTCAAAAAGCCCAGTTCGGCTTGCAGCATGTCCTGGATGCCCGCGTCGAGACGGCCGGAAGTCAGGTCGGAATACACTTGATCCTGGTTCTGATAGGCCTGGGTTTTCACTCCGGCCTTGTCCAGCACGGCTTTGGCGTAGGCCTCTTGAATAGTGCCCTGCTCGTAGCCGACGGTTTTGCCCTTGAGGGACGCGACGTCTGCGGTGATGCCGGAACCTTTCTTGAACACATAAGCGGTCGGGCCGGAGAACAGTTCGCTGGAGAAGTCGATGACTTTTTCGCGGGCCGGGGTCACGGTCATCGACGAGATCACACCGTCGAATTTGTTGGCCTTGAGGCCCGGAATCATGCCGTCGAAGTCACTTTCGACCCACTTGCACTTGACCTTCAGTTCGGCGCAGATCGCGTTGCCCAGGTCGATGTCGAAGCCCACCAGGCTGCCGTCGGCCGCTTTCGACTCAAACGGTGCGTACGAAGGGTCAACGCCAAAGCGCAGCTCTTTGTATTCCTTGGCCAGCGCGGAGCCAGCGGCCATGCACAACGCCAGTGCAGAAAGGGTCAGCAATGCTTTTTTCATTATTCAATCCCTAAGAACCAATATGAGCGCTTGTGGCGCAGAATTATTGTTACTGGAACGCGTACGACCTATAGAAAGTAGCAATTTCCGAACCATAGTCCCGAACAAGTGTTTTAAAAGGTTGGGCGGGGAGGGATGAGGGCGATTGAATGCCCGGAAATGGGCATTGCAGAAAGCATGCACTGTTTTGTGGCTGATCATTCCCACGCTCTGCGTGGGAATGCCTCAACGGACGCTCCGCGTTTGGCTTTTGGGGGGACGCGGAGCGTCCCAGGCTGCATTCCCACGCGGAGCGTGGGAACGATCAATCGCCAGAGAAAGGAGGTCAGGCCAACAGGTCTTGCAGGGTGGCGAGGCTATCCGCTTCATCGACGGTTTTATCCTGCCGCCAGCGCAACATCCTCGGAAAACGCACGGCAATTCCGCTCTTGTGCCGCCGCGACAGGGCGATGCCTTCGAAACCCAGTTCAAACACCAGACTCGGTTTCACGCTACTGACGGGGCCAAATTTCTCCACCGTGGTCTTGCGCACGATGCTGTCGACCTGACGCATCTCCGCATCGGTCAGCCCCGAATAGGCTTTGGCAAACGGCACCAGCGCCCGTTGGCTTGACTCCGGTGGCCCGTCCCACACGGCAAAGGTGTAATCGCTGTAGAGACTGGCCCGTCGACCATGCCCTCGTTGCGCATAAATCAACACGGCATCGACACTGAACGGATCGACTTTCCACTTCCACCAGACGCCCATGTCCTTGGTGCGGCCGACGCCATACAGCGAATCCCGCGCCTTGAGCATCATGCCTTCCACCCCCAAACGCCGAGAGGCCTCGCGCTGACGGGCGAGGTCGAACCAGTCACTGCCAGTCAGCACGGGGGAGGGCAGTAACACCGGGCTGTTGCAGCTTGCGATAACCTCTTCAAGTTGCGCACGACGTTTGGCTTGCGGCTGGTTGCGCCAGTCTTCGCCTTGCCATTCCAGCAGGTCGTAGGCGAGCACCACCACCGGCACGTCTTCGAGGATTTTCTTGTCGAGAGTCTTGCGGCCGATGCGTTGCTGCAGCAGAGCGAAGGGCTGTACGGCCGGTGGTTCGGTCGATTGCGGATCGAAGGCGTCTTCGGTGCGCGGATGCGTGCTTTTCCACACGACGATCTCGCCGTCGATCACCGTGCCGTCCGGCAAACCGTGGACCAGCACATCCAGCTCGGGGAAGCGCTCGGTGACCAGTTCTTCGCCGCGCGACCACACCCACAAGCGGCCCTCGCGTTTGACCACTTGTGCGCGGATGCCGTCCCACTTCCATTCAATCTGCCAATTGCTCGCCGGGCCGATCAGCGCTTCAAATTCCTCGACCGGTTGCGACAACGCGTGGGCGAGGAAAAATGGATACGGCTGTCCGCCGCGCTGTGCATGTTCGTCGGCGGACTCTGGAGCGATCAGTTTCAGATAGCTGGCTGCGCTCGGTCGGTTCGACAGGTCGGTGTAACCCACCAGCCGCTGCGCCACGCGTTTGCTGTCAAGGCCAGCCATCGAGGCCAGCGCGCGGGTGACGAGCAATTTCGACACGCCGACGCGGAAGCTGCCGGTGATCAGTTTGATGCACAACATCAGGCTTGATCGATCGAGTTGTGCCCACAGCGCCGGCAATTGTCGGGAAAGAAACTCCGGCGTTTCACCACGCAGCGGCAGCAGTTTGTCCTCGATCCATTCGGCGAGGCCGGCTTCAGAACTGTGCGGGTTTTCCGGGAGTACCAGCGAAATGGTCTCCGCCAGATCGCCGACCGACTGATAGCTCTCCTCGAACAGCCACGGTTCAAGGCCCGACATCTCCACGGCAATTTCGCGCAGAATCCGCACCGGGACCAATTGCCGAGGCCGTCCGCCGGACAAAAAGTACACCGCCCACGCCGCGTCCTGCGGTGCCGCCAGGGCGAAGTAAGCTTGCATCGCTGCCAGTTTGGCGTTGCTTGAAGTGGTGGCGTCGAGCTCGGCGTACAACTCGGCGAAGGCTTTCATGTTGAAGTCTCGGCGACGGTGGGTTCGGCGGCGATGTTGTCTTCCTCGTCATCGCCGTATTCGGTGTTAAAGCCTTGCGCATCCAGACCGTGCTCGCGCAGATGACGCACCAGCACGCCGATCGAACCGTGCGTGACCATCACCCGTTCGGCACCGGTCTGGTTGATTGCCCACAACAGGCCAGGCCAGTCGGCGTGATCGGAAAGGACGAAGCCGCGATCAACACCGCGGCGCCGCCGGGTACCACGCAGGCGCATCCAGCCGCTGGCGAAGGCATCGCTGAAATCACCGAAACGGCGCATCCAGCTACTGCCACCGGCCGAGGGCGGGGCAATGACCAGTGCCTCACGCATCCGTGGATCATTTTTGGCGACGTCACCGGCGTAGATCGTCGGCGGCAGATACACGCCAGCCTCGCGGTACACCCGGTTCAGCGGCTCGACCGCGCCGTGGCTGAGAATCGGCCCGAGGCTTTCGTCGATGCCGTGGAGAATCCGCTGGGCTTTGCCGAACGAATAGCAGAACAGCACGCTGGCCTTGCCGGCGGCGATGTTCGCTGCCCACCACTGATTGATCTCGGCGAACACGTGCGCCTGTGGCTGCCAGCGATAGATAGGCAGGCCGAAGGTCGATTCGGTGATGAAGGTGTGGCAGCGCACCGGTTCGAACGGCGCACAGGTGCCGTCCGGCTCGATTTTGTAATCGCCGGACGCGACCCAGACTTCGCCGCCGTATTCCAGGCGCACCTGTGCCGAGCCGAGCACGTGGCCGGCGGGATGAAAGCTCAAGGTGACGCCGTGGTGGGTCAGGCGCTGGCCGTAGGCGAGGGTTTGCAGGTTGATGTCTTGCCCGAGTCGTGCGCGCAGAATCCCTTCGCTGGCGCTGCTGGCCAGATAATGCTGGTTGCCGGTGCGGGCGTGATCGCCGTGGGCATGGGTAATGACCGAACGCTCGACGGGGCGCCACGGATCAATGTAGAAATCCCCGGCAGGGCAATAGAGACCTTCGGGGCGGGCGATAACAAGGTCCATGTCGTTACCAGGAATGGGGGGCTTGTTAGCTATGAGGTTGGCGCGAGTCCAGAAGTTCTATCGACTTTGAAGAGCAACCCTCACCCCAGCCCTCTCCCCGAGGGAGAGGGGGCCGACCGAGGTGTCTGGCGCTATCCATCGACCTGAAAAACCGAGTCGATTATGGATTCGACACAGCAAGAACCAAGCAAATCTCGGATCTGGAAAGACACGAACCGATCCAATTCCGGATTCAGCACAGCACCTTCAGGTCGGCGAAGACCTGCAGCAACCTCCAATCAGTCCCCTCTCCCTCCGGGAGAGGGTTAGGGTGAGGGGCTTTTGATTTACAAGGCCGACCGAGATGCCCGACGAGTTGAACCGAGCAAATTCCGGATTCGGCAGTGCCCGTTCAGGTCGGCGTAGACCTGCAGCAACCCCCAATCAGTCCCCTCTCCCTCCGGGAGAGGGTTAGGGTGAGGGGCTTTTGACCTTTGCCTTATTTGCCGGGAGTAAGAGTCAAACGGGTTTTGCCATACACCCGGTCAAAGTTCTGCGGCTGCATCGGCAAACCGATGTATTGCCCTTTCAGCCACGCATCGATGCCATTGAGGTAGTTCGGGCTGAGCGAATTACCCGATTGCCCCGTACCGTTCTGCCCCATCAGCGGTTCAGCCTGACCGAAGTCGACGATAAAGCGCATCGACGGCGCGCGCGTGGTATTGAAGTCCTGACCCCAGGCGAAGGCCGACGTGTTCAACGTGGTGTGATCGCCGCCCGCCGCCAATGGGCCGCGCACCGTCTGACCATTGCTGTTTTTCCAGGCATAGCTGTGCAATTTGCCCCACTGCCAAGCCCGGTGATCGCCGCCCAACTGACTGTCGCCAGCGCTGATCGTCGCCGCAAGACTGCGGGCAAGAATCACCGCTTTGTCTTCTTTCTGCGGCGTGCGAATGTCATCCCAGAACGGACTGTCTTCGCGTCCCAACAGATGATCGGCTTGCGCCGCGTAGGACAAATCCCCGTTGGCGATAAACGCTTTCCACGCCGGGCTCGATTCCGGGCCGAGTTCGTCGAGGAAAATCTGCTTCATGCTTTCTTGCAGGAACAGCTCATAGATGGCCGCATCCGCCGACGTCGCGCTGAGCTTGCCGTCGAACGCCATCAACCGTGTGAACGCTTCACGGGCCTTGCTGCGATCCGCTTCCGGCAGGGCATCGATGGCCTGTTTCAGCGGTTGTTTCATGCCTGGAGCTTCAAACACTCTTTTCAGCTTGGCGGCGAACGTGGTGGTCTGGTCGTATTGCATGGCGATCACGCTGCGGCTGTCGTGTTTGTCGCTGCCGGCCAGTTCCGCCAAGCGTTCGCCACGCTCCGGCGCCGCCCAGGAATTCGACAACTGCATGCCGTAACCGTGAGGAATCACGCGCTGGTTGGCGGTGCCGAGCCAGCCTTGCGCCGGATCCTGATCGTAGGGGTGCAGCATCGGGTCGGCGTAACCGTCCCAGTCGTAGCGACCTTCCCAGCCCGGCGATGGCAGCAAACCTTCACCTTCGCGGCGATTCGGGAAACGCCCGGTGACTTGCCAGCCAATGTTGCTCGCGTCGGCAAACACCAGATTCAGCGCAATGGCGCGGATCTCGCGGCTGGCGTCCGAAGCACGTTCAACGGTTTGTGCGCGGGTCAGATCGAAAAACGCATCGAGCGACTTGTCGTCGGTGAAGCTCGGCGTCTGCAAGGCCAGGCCGAAACCGCTGCCTTGTGCGGCGGCTTGAGCACTGTTGAGCAACGCGCCATGACGGGTTTCGTACACCGCTTCACGAACCGGTCGCTGGCCTTTGACGAAATAGGTTTCGTTGCGTACGCCCAGCGGCTGCCATTTGCCATTGACCTCATAGGTCAGGCTGCTGCCCTGGCGACGGATTTTTTCCAGGAACAGGTCCTGGTTGTCGCCGAGCACGCTGGTGGTGCTCCACGCCACTTTGCCGTTGAAGCCACCGAGCACCAGCGGCAGACCGGCGACGGTGACGCCAGCGGCCTGATATTTCGGGGCGCGGATCTGCACGAAGCTCCACAGCGACGGCGCGGCCAGCGGCCCGTGGGCGTCGCTGGCGAGAATGCTTTTACCGCTGCGGCTGCGTTGCGGGGCGAGCGCCCAGTTGTTCGAAGACGTAGCACCGAGCATGTTCAGTGTCGACAGTTGCTGGCTGGCGCTGCTCAATTCAGTCAGGCCGGGAATCTGCCCGTTGAGTTTGAGCCCTTGCAGCTTGTCGGCTTCGGCCAGAGGCAGATTCTCGTCGGGCGCGGACGGCGTCAGCCAGGCGAGTTTGTCGCTGGTCACGGTTTGCGCGAGCACCAGCGAGGAAATTTCTTCCGGCAGGTTGGCTGACTGGCTGAAATTCAGCAGGGCGAAAATCAGCGCCGAATCTTCCGGTTTCCAGTATTCAGGCTTGTAACCGCTCGAGGCGAGGTCGCCCGGCAACTTGTCGGCGTAGCGGAACAGGTAGGCATTGACCCCCCGCGCATAGACTTCGAAGAAGCGCTTGAGGCGTGGCGACGAAGCCTTGTACAGCTCACCGGCGCTTTTCTTCAGGTTGACCGCGCGCATGTAGCGGTCGGCATCGAGCATCGAGGCGCCGGACATTTCCGCCAGACGGCCCTGAGCCAGCAAACGCAGGGTGACCATCTGGTTGATGCGGTCGCTGGCGTGCACGTAGCCGAGGCTGAACAGCGCGTCGTGGAAGGTATTGCTTTCGATCAGCGGCATGCCCATGGCATTGCGGCGCACCGACACGTTCTGCGCCAGGCCCTTGAGCGGTTGCACGCCGGAGGTCGGCGGCAGGGTGTCCTGGGCGTTCCAGGTCTGGCAACCGGACAGGCCCAAAACACCGGCCACTGCTGCGGCAACGCCGAACCGGGGAAGAAAATGTGTGAGGGCTGGCGAGGCCATGGCAAAGCTCCTGCGGGGGGGTAGCGTCAGTAAAGGCGCTACGTTAGTGAGCAGGAGGTGGCCGCGCAAGCGGGGGCGGGGGTTATTTGCGTATTTCTGTCGAATGGAAAAGATCGCAGCCTGCGGCAGCTCCTTGGGACGCGCATTCCAATGTAGGAGCTGCCGCAGGCTGCGATCTTTTGATCTTCATTCAGGATTTCGGCGGATTGATCTTCTGCACCAGCGCATACGCCTTCACGGTCGCCGGGCGATCCTTGATGTGGTTGAACCAGCGCTGCACATGCGGGAAGTCTTCAAGGTTCTGGCTCTGCCACTGGTGCGAGACGATCCACGGATAAATCGCCATGTCGGCAATGCTGTACTCGCTGCCGGCGACGAAGTCGTTGTTGGCCAATTGTTTGTCCAACACGCCATACAACCGCGCGGTTTCATCAATGTAGCGCTTGATCGCGTAGGGGATTTTCTCCGGCGCAAACTGGCTGAAGTGATGATTCTGCCCGGCCATCGGCCCGAGGCCGCCCATTTGCCAGAACAACCATTGCAGGGCCGTCTGCCGACCGCGCAGGTCTTTGGGCAGAAACTGGCCGGTTTTTTCCGCCAGATACAAAAGAATCGCCCCTGATTCGAACAGCGACAACGGCTCGCCGCCATCGGCCGGCTCGTGATCGACGATGGCGGGGATGCGGTTGTTCGGGGCGATTTTCAGAAAATGTGGCTGGAACTGCTCACCCTGACCGATGTTGATCGGGTGAACCTCGTAAGGCAGGCCGGCTTCTTCAAGGAACAGGGAAATCTTGTGGCCGTTGGGGGTGGTCCAGTAATACAGGTCGATCATGGAAAACTCCAAAGCTGAAATGGACTTGCGTGCGGAGAGCAAACGCCGGCGTCAGGTGATCCCGTGTGCATTCGAAAGCTTGCCTGACTGGAAGAGGTGATGCTGAACTGGGGCAAATTCAATGACCCCACATGAGAAAAATCGCCATGGAGCTTCAGGCCAACGCTGCACTGATCATCATCGACCAGCAAAAAGGCATCCTCGAGCCGCGTTTGGGGCGGCGCAATAATCCTCAGGCGCAAGAGCGAATCCTTGAGTTGCTGGGGCTGTGGCGACGTAGCGCGCGTCAGGTGATTCATGTGCAGCATCTGTCGCGTGAGCCGGATTCGGTGTTTTGGCCCGAGCAGGACGGGGTGGAATTTCAAGAGAGGTTTTTGCCGCAGGACGGTGAATGGCTGATTCAGAAGCAGGTGCCGGATGCGTTTTGTGCCAGCGGGTTAGAGGCGCAGTTGCGCGAGGCGGGCATCGGGCAGTTGGTCATCGTCGGTGTGGCGACCAACAACTCGGTGGAGTCGACGGCGCGCACGGCGGGGAATCTGGGGTTTGATACGTGGGTGGCGGAGGATGCGTGCTTTACCTTCGACAAGGCCGATTATTTCGGCACATTGCGCACGGCGGAAGAGGTGCACGGGATGTCGCTGGGGAATTTGCACGGGGAGTATGCGACGGTGGTCAGTGCTGCCCTGATTTTGGCAGCCGACTGAATAACTTCGCCGTATGCACCGGCCCCTTCGCGAGCAGGCTCGCTCCCACAGGGGATTTGCATTGCAACTGAAGATACCCGCTCACCTGTAGGAGTGAGCCTGCTCGCGATAGCGGTCTGTCAGTTGCCAAGGATGTTGAATGTGCCGGCCTCATCGCGAGCAGGCTCACTCCTACAGGGATTGCATTCCAACTGACGGAACGCGGTTCAAGGTGGGAGCGAGCCTGCTCGCGAAGGCGGCAGGTCAGGCGAAGAGGGTCTTCGCCCCGGGCATCACGCGCCGTGGCACTTCTTGAATTTCTTGCCGTTGCCGCATGGGCACGGATCGTTGCGGCCGACATCTTTCAGGGCATTGCGCACCGGTTCCTGGTGGGCGTGGCCGCAGTTCGGGCCGTGCACGTGGCCGTGGTCATGATCGTGATGATGGTCGTGATCATGATCGTGGTTGCAGTCTGGGCCATGGACATGAGGTTGCTGGGTCATCGGTGTTGCTCCGGAATTAAATCGGCGGGGATTATCACGCCATTGCGCTCAAGGTGCACGTAGTGGGCGATGAATAAACCTGTTTCCATTTCGCCCTGCAAACGATAGGGGATCTGCTGATTCGGATTTTTCAGCAGTTTCACCACGTCTTTTACCTTCGGCCAGAGGTTGGTGCGGATCGGCACTTTGAAATAGGCGCTGTGCCTGGGCCCGACGGTGAACCAGTGTTCATGCTCGCCCTCGGCCAGCAACATGTCGGCCAGATAAATGCGGTATTCGAGGCCGCGCACGGTCAGGTCGCTGTCATTGGGATTGTCGATGCGAAAGTGCAGGATGAACTTCTGTTCGAGCAGTTTGGCCCGCACCACTTCGACTTTTACCAGGTGCACGGCGGGGTCGACGCTGCCATCGCTGAACCACGACGCGCAACCGCCGAGGTTGAGCATCAGCATCAAAAACAGAAAATGTAATGTGCGCTGGCAACCGAGCATGATTTAACTCCCTTTGGTGCCAGTCTAGACGCTAAAAGATCGCAGCCTTCGGCAGCTACAGAGAAACGCATTCCATGTAGGAGCTGCCGAAGGCTGCGATATTTTGATCTTAAGCGCCAAAATACCCCGCACAGCACTTCTTGAACTTCTGCCCGCTCGCGCACGGGCAACTGTCATTGCGCCCCAGCTTCAACTGCACCGTCGGATCAATGAAGTACCAGCGTCCGGTGTTCTGCACGAACGAGGAGCGCTCGCGATGGCTGTGTTCGCCCTGATCATCGTGCCAGCGCGCGGTGAAGGTGACGAAGGCGTGTTCCGGCTGGCCGCCAAAGACCTCCGAACTTTCTACTTCAAGACCGAGCCAGGTACTTTGCGCGCTCCAGTTGCCGATCGACTGCCTATCCAGCCCCGCTTGCTGGGCGGGCAGGGTGGTCGCCACCAGATAGTCGATCAGCCCCAGCACATACGCGCTGTAGCGCGAACGCATCAGTGCCTCGGCGCACGGCGCAGGATGGCCGTCGTGATAGTGACCGCAGCAGGCATCCAGCAGATTGCCGCTGCCGCAAGGGCAAATGGCTGTACTCATTGCATTACCACCAGTATTTCCCGAAGTTTTCCGGATTGGCCCAGAAGCGCGAATTGAGCCAGTCGGGGACTTGTTTGTATTCAAGCAGATCATAGGTGAACAGCGTCAGCACTTGATCGTCGCGTTGAAAGCGTTCGCTGGCTTGCAGCGCCAGCGAATAGAAGTCGGTTTCCTGCCAACCGCTGGCGGACAGATCCGCCAGCACCGCGATGCGGCTGGCATTGAGATTACGAATCCCGCCCAACAGATTCAGGCCATCGCGCTTGGGCAAATGTTCCAGGCAATCGACCACCAGCGCCAGATCGAAGCGCTGCGCCGCCAGTTCGGCGGGCAAGGCGCCGGGCGCGGCGTGGGCGACGACGGTGTCCGGGTGCGCCTCTTTAAAGGCGCTCAGGGCCGGAAACTCGCTGGCGCCGATCAGCAAAAGACGCGCCGGTGCGTAGCGATCCAGCAAAGCGGCCAACGCCTGTTGTGGCGTGCGGGAAGAAATGGCGACGTTCATCGAAGCTCCTCAATCAGACCGCCAAGACTAGCGCGCTCTATCATTGGAGCCTAGCGCCCTGTCTCGCGGGTTTGCGGCAAAAGCGTCAAAGTCCTGTGAACACGCTCGCAAACAGCGGTGGCCTATTGCTGGCGGAGATTAAAACTCCGGTCTTTACTCCCTGAATCGGTTCTAAGCCGATCCCTCAGGAGAAAACCAGATGAGCATAGTTCGGACAGCATTACCTTTGATTCTGCTAACCAGTGTGTTGACTGGTTGTGCAGGTTTGCAGAAAACCGACTGGCCGACCTGTGCGGCGGTCGGTGGTGTGGTGGGTGCCGGTCTCGGCGCGACCGAGAGTTCGGCGTGGGCCGGCTACGGCGCGTTGCTGATCGGTGGCACGGCAGCGGCTTATTGCTGGGTGCACGGTGATGGCGACGAAGATGGCGATGGCGTGCCGGACAGTCGCGACAAGTGCCCGGGCACGCCTAAAGGCGTACAGGTCGACGCTGACGGTTGCCCTCCACCAACGCCTGCACCTGTGGTCGAAGAGGCTGTAGTGGTCAAGGAAGAAACCATTGTCATCCGTGATGTGCACTTCCAGTTCGACAAAGCCACATTGACCGGCCCTGACAAGCAAGTACTCGACAAGGTCGCCACGCGCCTGAAGCAGGAATCCTCTACAGCACAACTGACCGTGACCGGCCATACCGACAGCGTGGGCAGCGATGCCTACAACAAGAAACTGTCGGATCGTCGCGCCCACTCGGTGGTGGACTACCTGATTCAGCAAGGTGTGCCGCGCGCCAGCTTCGTTTCGGTGTCCGGTCTGGGTGAAAGCCAGCCTGTGGCCGACAACAAATCCGCTGACGGTCGTGCGCAAAACCGTCGTACCGAAATCAAAATCGTCCGCTAGACCTCTCGCATCCGCGGCTTGTGCAGTCGCGGATGCGGGTCTTTACTCCTGTGTAACCGGTATGGGCCGGTGACACAGGAGCTTTCACAATGACTGTTTTCTCAAGGTCCGTCTTGCCGGTACTGCTGTTAGGCAGCTTGCTCACCGGTTGCGCCACTCACAGCGATGGCGATGCCCCCCTCAATCAACGTACGTGGCCGATCTGCAGCCTTATCGGCGGGCTGGTCGGTGGCGGTCTCGGCGCCATTGAAAGTGCTGGCTGGGCCGGCGGCGGAGCGGCGCTGGGGATACTCACCGGCGGACTGATCTGTTACGCCCAGGACGGCGATGAAGACGACGACGGCGTGTTCGATCGCCGCGACCGTTGCCCGGACACCCCGGAAAATACCCCGGTCGATCACCGTGGTTGCCCTCTACCGCAATACCCGGTCACGGAAAAAGTGCCGGAGCCTGCACCGCAGACGGAAGTCATCACACTCAGCGATGCCGGCAATGTGCTGTTCGATTTCGACAAATCCGACCTGACCCCGGCGGCGAAAACCCAGCTCGATACGCTGATGGACAAGCTGCGCAATGCCGACGTGGTGAGCATCAAGGTCATCGGTCACACCGACAGTAAAGGGTCGGATGCCTACAACCAGGCATTGTCGGAACGGCGTGCGAGCAGTGTCGCCGCTTATCTGCTGAGCCAGGGCCTGGCGCCGAACAAACTCACCAGTGAGGGTCGCGGTGAAAGCGAGCCGGTCGCCGATAACGCCACCGATGAAGGGCGCGCGCAGAACCGTCGTGTTGAGTTGCACATCAATCGTTAGGACGCGTCTGTAGGGCGCAGGCTAGAGCTGCCGGGCGACGATCGGCGTCGTTTCGGCAGCCATTTGGCAGGCGACAGGTTTTTTTTCAATTGCCCCTCTGGCTTATCCCCCGCAGAAGCCGTTACTGTGCGCCCAAAGAATAATTCGCAACACGGGGGGCGTATGAAAGTGTTCTGGGGGCTGGGGCGGTTGTTGACCCTGCTGTTCTGCTGCGTGGTGCTGGCCAATCAGCTGGTGCCGTTCGTACATCCGTTGAATCTGTTGGTCAATCTGGCCGGCGGTCTGTTGTTGCTGATCCATGTACTCGAAGTGTTGCTGTGCAACCGCAGCCTCAAAGGCCGTCCGCACCCTTGGCGGGACCGTGGCCGCATCCTGTTGTTCGGCGTATTCCACCTGCAAACCATCCCGGCCCCGGCCGCTCCGGAGGCTTCTTCCCATGCGTAAACTTTGCTTGCTCGCTGCATTCATCAGCCCTTTGGCCTGCGCCCAAGTGGTCAGCGTCGAAACCAATTCGCTGATGCGCCTGCCCAACACCGCCAATACCTTGCAACTGGAGAAACTCGAAGTCGCTGATTACGGCACGCTGCTGATTCCGGCCAACGTGACCGAGTTGAGTGTCGGTGAGTTGCGTCTTGGCCATGAAGCACGCATCGCGATCGTTCCGGGCGAGAACGCTTTGGACATGAAGGTCGTTCGCGCAGAGCTGAGCGATGGCAGCCAGATTACTGCGCGTGGAGCGCCGGGCACTTATGAAAAAGCCGCCCGAGCCGGACGCAATCTGAATCTGCAATTCAAGGCGTTGAACGCGCCGCAACTGTTGGTCGATGCCCGTGGCGGCACCGGCGCGCCGGGTTTTGTCGGGCTGGACGGCGGCAACGGTGAAGACCCGGGCTGCACCTATGGTTCGGCCGGGCACGGTTTTGATGGCAGCAACGGCAGTGACGGTCAGCCAGGCGCACCGGGTGCGCTGGTGCGCCTTGAAGTGCCGCGCGAATTTCCGGCCGAGCTGATCAAGGTCAATGTCGCTGGCGGTGCCGGTGGCCCGGCGGGTGTTGGCGGCAAGGCAGGCAAGGGCGGCAAGTCCAAGGGTTGTCTGGTGTACCGCGCCGATGGCGGCAAGAACGGCAAGGCCGGGGCTGATGGACAGCCTGGGCCGGTGGGGGCGGCGGGGGCTGTGACTGTGCAGCGCCTTTAAAGGCAGACCCTCATCGGAACGCCGCCCGCCCAGCCCTCTCCCGGAGGGAGAGGGGGCCGACCGAGCTGACTCACGCTATCCATCGACCTGCAAAACCGAGTCGATTATGGATTCAAAGCCAATCTCTCAAGTCGGCGTGACTCTCAAATATCCCCCATTCAGTTCCCTCTCCCTACGGGCGGTCCGACGTTTCGGGAGGGTTAGGGTGAGGGGCTTTTGATCTCAGTCCCCAATTTCAGAATATCGGCCGAGCCGCGGCAATCGCCACCAGCACCAACCCGACAATAAGATTAAGCCCCACCACCCGCCGAATCCGCCCCAACACCGCCGCACCCGCCGGCCAGTCTTTCGCGTCCACCGCCGTACGCAGCTCCGGCAGCATCAAGCCCTGAATGCGTATGAACAGCGCCGTCATCACCACATACAAGCCCATCATCACCTGCACATATTTCGGCGCAGTCTCAAAACCGATCTGTTGTAAATGCAGCATGCCCACGCCACTGATCGGCAGCAGGATCACCGCGACCCAGACCCAGCGGAAAAAACCTTGAAACACTTCCACCCACAAGGTCAGCCGGGCAGGACCGTCGAGGGCCTTCACGGCCGCAGGACGCAGGATCATCCAGGCGAAAAACATGCCGCCGACCCAGATCAGGGCGGACAAGACATGCAGGGGGTAGACGAGGCTAAAAAGTGTCATTGGGTTACTCCGTTCTGCGCAGGATCGATTCGCGGGGTATGATAGCCGCCGATCCAAACCACTGAAAATTTATCCAGCGTTTTTTGCGCCCGACACTCAATGATCAGCACTGAACTCAAAACCACGATCCA
>Ga0247814_10001448_pt1 | contig 14028 bp, 6 predicted proteins | sample UWRJL179409R1_FD_179947 | JGI IMG/M metagenome (GOLD analysis project Ga0247814, IMG submission 179947) | Plant litter microbial communities from Arlington Agricultural Research Station in Wisconsin, United States - UWRJ-L179-409R-1 | ecosystem: Environmental > Terrestrial > Plant litter >...
TCCGGTGCCTGTTTGATGCAGCCCTGGACAAAATTCAGTTCGGTTTCAGTGCTCAATGCTTCGACGCTGCAGGGGGCTGCGGCCACTGCCGGAGTGGGTGCCGCGACGGCAGCAGGAACAGCTGCGGCGGGTACCGGTTCGGATGCCGTTGGCTGCTTGAGCCAGAACCACAGGCCAGCAGCGATGATGGCGAGCACTGCCAGGCCGATAATCAGCAGCAGTCCCTTACGGCTTTTGGCCGGCTCCGCTGTTGTGGGTGGCACTTGCTCAATGACCGGGTCTGGCAACGATGGCGCATCGACAGGTTCGGCTGCAACAGGTTCGATGACCGGCTGTGGTATCGACTGAACGGCAGCAAGGCTGATGGTGGTTTGCGCTGCACCTGGTCCGGTGGCACTGCCCGCGCCGGATAAGGCTAATCCCTCCATCAGTTTCATCGGATTATCGTCTTCGCTACTGCCGTCCGGGCTGCGCAGGCGGAAGTTGAATACACCAGTGGCCGAGTTTTGCAGGAGCGGATCGACAATGTCCGGGCCCACCTGATGGCTGATCGAGTCGCCTTCGGTATCTTCCACAAAGTGCTGGGCAAACCAGCAGGGCGCGTTGCCCCATTGCTGGCTGTGCTGCAGATAGTAGTCATCCTGATTGCGCTGGATGGCAAATTCCAGATTGCCTGCATCATGCTCCCAGCCACGTACCTGAAGAAAGCCGCAGCCAGGGACCGGGCTGGCAAGTGGAGAGAGTTTGATTGTGATGGACATTGATTATCTCGCTTTGAAGGCCTGGATGACGCGGCCCATGGCCTCGTTCTGCTCGGGTGTGATTTCTTTGCCCTTGCGATGGCCAACATTTTTCTGGGTGTGGATGGCAATACCGGAAATCCAGTCGTCGGCGAAAATCACGCTCTGGTCGTCGGCTTGCGGCGCCAGGAGCGGAAAGCGCCCTGGCATCTCCTTTTGATAAAAGGCAAACAGCGGTTGTTTCGCGCCCAACAGCCCGGTAGGTCGCTGGCTGGGCGGTTGCGCGGTATGGCCGAACCAGGCGGCGAAGTCATTGAGTAACAGTTGCGCTGTCAGCACTTGACGCTGCACCAGGTTCTCTCTGCGAACACCGCTCTGGGCACGTTTGAGCAGAGCGTTGCTCAGCTGCAGTGGCAGGTCCAGGCGCTCGGCGCAGACCACCAGTTCCTTGACCAGTAGCGCAATGGCTTCGGCGGGCAACTCCAGTAAGTCCAGCAGGTGCTGACGACGGCTGAGGTTACGCAGATGCGTCGCCCACAGGTTGAATGCCGCTCGGGCGAACCGGTGTTCGTGGCTCTGGTATTGCGGTGCCGCCGCTGCCGCCGCCGGAGCCTCGACTGCGGTGGACGCCGCTATAGCTTCGCCGAAGATGTCGTATTCCACTTTGACTTCGCTGCCAGCCTGCGCAGCTTCGGTGGTTTCCCCGGCGGGGATGTCAAAGTCGCCGTTCAGGTAAAGGTCGCGCAACTGCTGTTCCGGCAGGGCCATGTAGGAGAGCAATTCGCCCAGTACGTATTTACCGTGCTGGGTCGTGGCGAACGGGCGAGCGATCATGTTGGCGATGACTTTCTTCTTCGCCCGCTCATCTTCGCCACCAGCCTCGTAGTACTCCTCGAGTTGCGGCAGTAATTGCACCATCAACTCGTCGAGTTGCTCTTCAATGCGCTGTAACTTGAAGTCGAGATTGGCCACTGGGGTAAAGGCTGAGCTGAAACGGGTCATGCCGCCATCGTTGACCTCAAGCATCGCCTGCCATGCGTCCTGCGGTTCTGCAACATGGCGCTTGACCAGTTCACTGCTGCTGAAAGCCAGTTGCAAAGCCTGCAAGGCTGCCTGAGAAGACTCGCTGAAACCGCGTTCCTCGCCGTCTGCTGCCAAATCTATGAAGTTGGTCTTGAAACGGGGTTTACGCACCAGATAGGTGTTTTTGAAGGGGGTGCTGCCCCACTGCTTCATCCAGTCTTCGTTGCCGAATCGCTCGATCATCGTCAGTTTGAGCATGTTGTCGCAGGCTTCGGGGAACTGCACGATCTCGCCGTTCAGCGCGCCACCGATGAAACCGTCGCACATGGTCAGCGCCCAGATCAGTCCGCTGGCACGGCCATCGCGTTGTTGGGCGCTGGTGCCCTGAGTCTTGTCGATCCAGCTCTTGAGTACCGGGCCGACGCTGACCACTTCGCTTTGCTTGAACGTGCTGGTGCACATGACCAGGGCATTCATTTCCTGTTCATTGGTATAACGTTCGAACAGGTAGGCTACCTTGCCGCGCAGCAGCAGCTTGGCTACCGGATTGTTGGCGGTACCGTTGCTGTCGACTTCACTGGCTTCGTTGATGCTCATCAGTTTTTGCCGGCTGCGATAGCCCGGGAAGTCCAGCAGATCGACGCTATTGACGATCAGGTTCGCGGGTTCATTATCAAGACGGAAAATCAGTTCGTTGGTTAGCGCCGCCAGTTCGGCCCTGTTCACTGACACTGCGGGACGCAGGGTACCTTCACTAGTAGGCCGTACCTCTATAGCGGAATCCCCGCTACCGCCAAGACGGCTGAGGATGTCGACGTTGATGATGCTATTGCTTTGCACCAACTGCCCGTCACGTTCGCTGACCAATGCGCTGATCGGTGCGAAGACTGTCTCTGCCAGGCCCAGACGGTGCAAAGCGCCGGCCAGTTGTTCGTAGGTTTCGGTCATTTTGCCGATGCCGCCCCACAGCGGTTCGAACAACTGAGCGCGTTCGCGAACCGACAAGCGTGGAGCCAGCTTGACCACGCGAGGCCAATAGCGCGCGTTCAGCGGGCGCATGGCGTTGGCGTAATGATGTTCCAGATAATCCCATAGCAGCACCACATCGTCGCTGCTGACTCCGGATGTCGGTGCCGCCGTTGCCGACTGCTCTTCAAAGCGCTGCAACAGTGCATCTATTTGTGCATCGGTGATCTGGCTGTTCAGGCGCTGATGATCGAAATCCTCGAACCAGGCGTTGGCCAGGATAATCGCGATCTCGACCTCCCGAAACAGGCGCAGCTCCACGGGGAATTGAGGGTCCTGACTGGGCGCAGCACTGCGTGTGAAACGTGTGACCAGACCGGTGGCTTCTTTGCCGCCACCGACCGGGTTTACATGTTTGATGAAGTCCAGTTGCTGCGTACCGAGTTTGGTCAGCAGCTGACCTTTTTCGTCCGCAGCGAGGGCGGAAATCAGATAGCTCTTGCCGGCCTGGGACAGGCCGAAGAAACCGATGCCCATAGGCGTTGCCGATACGCGTCCGAGGCTGCGAGACAGGTTGCGAGCGCGGTACAAGTCGCGGGTGAGAGTGTCGGCCTTGGTGGCGACGTCCTCAACCTTTTCGGCCACGTCGGCCACCCAGTCCAAAGCCAGGCCAGCGCCGTTGTGCACGGATGTCCAGGCATGAGCGAGTTGCATCTGTTTGGTGGTCAGAGTAGTCATTTCGGACTCACGCTCCCGCTGTCGAGCCAATAGTTGGAGGCACCGCCTTCGGCGCTCAACATGGTGTAGAGCTGTAGCTTCACGTCCTTGCGGTCGAACGACTCACCTGTATTGCTTTCGATGTTGTCGTCGATCACCAGTGTTTCGGCGATGATCTCGGCGTCGCCACGGTCTGCGTCGGCAGCGTTGACGCGGAAACGCAGCAGCAGGCACGCTTCCTTGCCGTCGTTGGTCGGTTTGCCGACCAGTTTGCGCGTACCGCGCTCGGTGAGTTCAATCAGATACAACGGCGCAGCGACCCAGCGTTCTGCGTTGAGCTGGCGATAACCCAGGCGGGTTTTGCCCAGGACCCTCAACTGTGGTCCGTCGAGGTGCGGTTCGTGCAGTTGCAGGAACTCATTGCCTTGGGGATCGCTTTTGATCACATCCCGATAAAGCATGTCGTGGTCGATGACCAGATTGTTTTCGTCCAGCTTGCCGATATGACGCATGGTCGAATACGGCTTGAGGCGGCCGACGCTGAAGTAGAAGTTCGACACTTTGCGCTGCTCACTCAGCAGGCAAAGCATGGCGCCAACGGCCGCCGTGCTCTTGGGGTCGTCAATCTGGCCGTTCCGGTGGAAGGGATACCAGCCGCCGGTGCGGTAACCGTTCATGGGGACGATGCGCCCTGGCGGCAGCGGTACCTTGCGGCGTATGTATGCCTGTACGCCTGGCAGGCGCGATGGACGTCCGGTCAGCAGCAATGCGTCGCACGGATACTGGAAGACCACTTCGCAAAGCGCATCGAGGATCTTGCTCAGGTTGATCTGGCCTTTGAGGAACGCTTGGTGGATGGCGGGCAGGTCGATACGCAGCTTGACCTGGCGCAAGTCGAAGCCGTCGCGACCGCCGTCAATGCGCCGCACACCTCCAGCCACGTATTCCCGAATACGCTCACTGATTGCGTCTTTTTCCAGCAAATCGGCAAATTTGTAGTCGTGGATCGGGCTGGGCAACTCGGGGTCGTACGCTTCGTAGTCTTTGAGCAGACGCAGCCCCAACGGTACGAATACCTGCAGGTTCAGCTGCTGGCGCAAAATGGCCTCTTGAGCGCTGGTACTTTCATCGCCGCACAGCCGTGACAAGAGCGAGCGGGGCGAAACCACGCCGAAGTCCTTCAGTGCCTGTTCCAGGCCGGGTAAGACAAAACGCTGAATGATGTCCAGCAGGATGTCATCACCGGCGACCTTGAAACTGTCGCGAAAACGCTGCTCGGGGATGATCGATACGTTGCTGCCGCTGGCTTGTTCGGCGCCGCGTTCCAGGGAGTAATCCGTGATCACCAGGTCGGTGGTGCCGCCGCCGATGTCGATGCTGGCCAGCGTGATGCGTTCGCGATTGGCCTTGTCTGGCCGCGCCAGAGTGTCGAAGAACTCCTGAGCATGCCCGGCAAAGTTCTCGCGGATTTCGGTGTATAGATAGACCAGCTGACCGCAAGTGGCTTCATCCCACTCCACTTTAACGCGGGGTAGTGGCACGCGAGGCGCTGGCACCGGCGAATTCAGGCCCTTGGCCTTGCTCGGGTCGAGGTCACCCTCGTGCCAGCCCATGCATTTCCAGACCAGTGCCAGTGCTTGCAGCAAACGGTCGTTGAGCAGGCTGCGTTCAACTTGCGGCATGCCCGGCGGCACGGTCAGGGTAATGCTGGACAGCTGACGTGGCCGCTGGGTGTGGCCCATGCGAGTGCGCTGCGCCGGGCTGTTGATCTGCAATAAAGCCTGAGTCAGGACCTCGGCGAGCATGAAGGTCATCAGCGAGCTGCGCGAGTACTGCGGGGAAAACGCGGGCAGGCGATCGTCTTCATTCTTGAGTTTGTAGAACGCCTGGCCGAGCTTGGTGATCTTGTGCGAAAACGGCGCAGCTGTGGCTTTGGGTTCGCTGTCGGTCTGTACGTACGAGTTGTTGAAGCGCCACCCGTGGGTATAGGCGTTTTCGTCCCACAGATAGCGTTTGGGGCTCGACAGACCTGTGGAACCTTCAGTGCCACGCCGGCGGCCAGACAAGCGCCCGGCTTCGACACCGACACGGGCGATGGTCGGCCACTGGAACGCATCATGGCGGCCACTCTGGACCGAGAAGTTTTCCTTGCCGAACGATGCCTGAGCAAATTCCACGCGGCTTTCAAACGGCTGGTTGTAGACCCGTTCCGGGCGCACCAGGTCGCGGATTTGCAGGATGTAGTTGTGTTTCATCCCGTCGCCGGACTGCCCGTGGTTTTCGATCAGAATCCCGCAAGTGCGTGAGTTGCCGACATCCAGCACCAGGTCCACCATGATTGGCGGGTCCAGAGAGTCCACGCCGTTCGCCGTCAGCTTTATTTCCGGAACGACGATACGTGCAGGCTCGCTGCTGCGCTGCTCAGGAATCGGTTTGGCCATCAGACTCAGCAGATTCAGGTAGTGGCCGATGTGGTGCTGCTCGATCAACTCCTCGTCAACGTCTTCGCTGGGGCGATGCTTGTTGCCTTCGCGATAGATTTCCGTCAGCCAGTCCTGGACCCATTTCTGATCCAGAAACCAGCGGCTCTGGCGTGCATGGCAAGCCAGGCGAAACGCTGAGCCGGCGTTAATGTCGTCCCGGGTCGGCGCCAGATACTGCATGCCTGTCGCCGATCCCATGGAGCGGGTGTCGAACGCCAATGTCAGGCGGTGAGTGTTGCCATCTACATCAGGCTGCTCAAGCTCGATCAGGCGGACTCGTGCCCAGTTCGTCGGGCCTTCGTCATAACGCTCTGGCGGTAGGAAGCGAAAAAACGGTGCTGGCAGCCACAGCCCATCCAGCAGCTTGAAACTGGCCTGCATGCTAAGGGTCATGTCAGCGTCGTCGACGTCACTGACCAAGCGTTCTTGAGTTTGCAATTGGGCCAGGCGTTCGCCGGACTGATTAGCCGTGCCTACCGGCCCCAAGTGGAAAAACTGTTTGCTTTTCTGGTTCTGCAATAACCGGGCAATCAGCGTATTGCCCATTCGGGCAAAGCGTCCTGGGGGTTCATTCAGCAAATTGAGTTTGACGGCGAAGTCCATAAACTGGAGGCCGCTGTCATTGATAAGGTGGACGGTATCTTCGAATTGCGTAAGTTCTGGCAGCATGGGTCCAGCCTTTATTCGCGCCGCATGGACATGGGGAATTGGGTATTGCCGTAGTTGCCCTGGCAATCGGCGATGCTTTGGGCGCCTGGCTTACAGGACACTTTGGGCATGTCGTAGCGGCTACCGTCGGAGCAAGTGGCTTGTTCCTGGCTGTTCAAGCCCAGGTTGCCGCCATTCATGGCGGCATTTACCGCGCCCGAACAGGACACTCCGTCCGGACGGCGGATGGTGACATTGCCTTGGCCTTTCTCGAATGCGTACTCCAGTCGTAAAGGCTTGGAGGTCTTGGCATCCATGATCCCGGCACCTGCACGGTAATTCCCGTTCAGAAAATCAGCGGGGCCTTCACCAGCGTTAGGTGGAATGCTTAATGGCGTGCCGGGAGCGCTGGATTCGACAGGCTGAGCGCCAGGTGCCGGCAGCGGTGCCGATTCGGACTGAGCCGGCTCATTTGTTTCTGGTACTGGTTCTTGCGGCGGCGTCGCCGAAGTCGGCTCGGCGGGCAATTCTGGAGACGGTTGGCTGTTGGTCACAGCGCCAGAACCTGGCGATGTCGTGCCGCTGAGTGCGCCGCTGTTTACATGCGGCTCGCTGATCTGAACGCTATCTGTGCTGGTAGGTACGTTCGGAACCGCCACGTTCCCGACAGACAGGGTCGGCGTGGGCGAACAACCTCGCAGGAGACCAAACAGGAGCAGGGCCAGCATCAGCAGAAGTAATGGCCATAGCCACCAAAAGCGACGCCACCAGGGACGGATCGACGTGGTTAGAGGCAGCATTGCAGGAAGGCTTACGGCGGGGCTCGGAGCCAGCAGAGGGGCGGGCGCAGGGCTTGCCGGTCGAGGCGTCAGGAAATAAAGCGGGTCACGATGCCGGTCGCCTTCATGTTGCACAAAGCCCCAAAAAGTCAGAATCGGCTGGGTGTAACGCTCGGATTCACCTTCTGAATTTGTGCGTGTGGCGTCGACCAGATAAATGTAACTGTCAGACGGAGCATGCGGGACCAATCCCAGCAGTTTTCCGAAAATCACCTGGTCGCTCTGGCCGCCTTTGCTTCCGGCCTGGACCAGCGCCAGACTCATATCGGCGATCGCGTTCTTGAAGTTATCTAGTTGGGATCTAGCGGCGTCGCGCTCGTCTTCGGTAGCCGAGCTCCAAGGCACGACGTCACCTTGAATCGGGCTATACCAGTCAATGACGCTACCTTGTTCGTTGCTTTTTGGCACAGCAAGAAAGGTGGCCAGGGCAGGGGATTTGCGGGTCAGCGCAGCGATGAGTTGCAAGGCGGCTTTGTAGACGGGTTGCCCGGTTTCGCCTACAGCGATGAACTCGTCACTTTTGCCCGTACGAAGCAGCGCACCGTGCATGTTGAACATTCCCTTGCAATTCAATCCGTTGGCTGACCATCACACTTCAGCAGGCGGCCACAGTAATGGCAAAATGCCGTTGACGTCAATTTTTATACAAATATTAGTTGGCAGGATTAGAAGACGCTAAAGGCTCTAAAACGAGGGGTTTGGGTCATTTCAAGTTCAGCCCAAGCCGAGGCGTGTGTAATCAGCCGGATTCTGTTTTATTAGGAAGGCCATTTTCACTCGATGGTTCACGGCATCATAAAGGGAGAGCCAGCGGCTGAATTGATGCGCTGTGCGCAGCCACTTTACTGCCCAACAAGTTGCTGGTACTGACGCTGGATGCGCTCCAGTTCGCCCGAATGCCGCAGTTGCTCCAACGCGTTGGCCCAGGCGGCTACCAGTTGGTCGTCACAGTCGAGGCTGAAGGCGATGTACAGCGACGAGCGATAGAGCTCGATGGGAATCTGCCGTAGCGTACCGGGAGCGATGTTCAACTGGCGGCTGTAAAAAACTACTCCCGCATCGGTATCGCCGATGATGATGCTGGTGCGCCCGGCCAGCAGCATGCGGTAGAGCTGCAGGTTTTCGGTGGCACTTCTGTCGAGGTTGTTGAAACCCAGCGACCGCAGCATATCGGGCACCAGGCCAGCATGGCGCGTAGTGATCTGCGGAGCGCGCAGCAGTTGCTCAAGAGAATTCACCGGCGGCGCGTTGGACAACTGATAGGGATGGATGGACTCTTCCACAATCGGGCCAACCCACTTGTATAGCGGCTCACGCTCCGGGGTGCGGAACATGGAGTACATGATCGTCCTGGGCCGGGTTTTCAATACGCGGGTGGCTCGCATGCTGGGCAGCAGCACCACTTCAAAATTATCCCCGGTAAGCGCCATGATCGCCCGGACGATTTCCGTGGTCATGCCAGTGAGCTGATTGTTCTCTTCGTAGTTGTACGGTGCCCATTCTTCAGTAACGACCTGATATTGCTCGGCCTTGGCCGGAGGGCCGAGCAATGCACACAATAATGCTGCGGCAAGTGTCCAATGTTTCACGTTTTCTGCTCGATGGGCTATTCGGTGTTCCAGGACGGACCGAACAGGCAAGACAAGCATAGACCGTGATGCGCGTATAACGGCGGTAATGTCACCTGGAGGCGCCGCGATCACTCTGTCTAATAGGGTCTCAGTGCCAGCGCGCATGTCCATTTTTGTGACTACAGTTCGAATCGGTCACGCGTTGTCAATTGCCTGTTGGATGCGTAAGCTATTTGCATGAATCAGCCCTTAATAGCTTCACCTGGCGCCCGTGGCCCAGCCGATCACGACATTCGAGACCAGATTGTTGCGGCGGCCAACGAACATTTCAGCCAATACGGTTACGGTAAAACCACCGTTTCCGACCTGGCCAAAGCCATCGGCTTTTCCAAGGCCTATATCTACAAGTTCTTCGATTCAAAGCAGGCGATCGGAGAGGCAATTTGTGCAAATTGCCTGTCGCAAATCATTACGGCCGTCGAGCAAGCCATCCAGGTGGAGGGAATCTCGCCCACAGAGCGTTTTCGGCGGCTGGTCAAAACCCTGATAATCAAGGGGATAGACTTGTTTTTCAATGACCGAAAACTGTATGACATCGCGGCATTCGCGGCTTCGGAAAGCTGGCCCAGTTCTCAGGTTTATGACGCGAAGATCAAGCGCTTTGTGTTGCAGATCGTGCGAGAAGGGCGCGAGCTTGGTGAGTTCGAGCGCAAGACACCGTTGGACGAGACAGTCGATTCGATCCATCTTGCCTTACGACCCTATATCAACCCGTTGCTGTTGCAGCACAATCTCGACGTCGTTGACGAAGCGCCCAGGCTCATTTCCAATCTGATCTTGCGCAGCCTGATGCCTTGATCGACCTGGCTCACAGGCACGTTGCGAATCAGCTTTAGTACCAGCCTCTAAACTCCGATCTCATATTTCTTCACGGCGCCCTGATCATCAAGGCACCGTTTATTGTCTGATCCGTGACCATTGACATAATTGGTCACTTGAATAAGCATGGCGCATCCGCTTTCAAGAGGTCTTTATGATCCAGCGCCGCCTGCCATTCCTTTTCATTGGCTTATTGCCGTTTGTGTTAACCGCTTGCAACGAATCGATACCTGTCGACCCTCGCCTTCAGGTGCCTTTGGTGCGTGTCGGTAGGGTTCAACCCTCTGTACCTCAAGCCCGCGTATTTACAGGTATCGTTGCAGCTCGCGTTCAGAGCGATCTCGGTTTTCGAGTTTCCGGGAAGGTCTCGGAACGGTTGGTGGACACCGGGCAAGGTGTCAAGCGTGGGCAGCCCCTCATGCGCATTGATGCCAATGATCTGGTGCTGACCGCGCGGGCCCAGCAAGAAACCGTGCTGGCCGCCGTCGCCCGATCCCGACAAGCCTCCGATGATGAACGTCGCTACCGCGCCCTGGTAGCGACCGGTGCCGTCTCTGCGTCAGCTTACGCAGGGTTCAAAGCGGCGGCCGACACGGCCACAGCGCAACTAAACGCAGCCAAGGCCCAGGCGGACGTGGCGAAGAATGCCACCGGATATTCGACGTTGCTGGCCGATGCCGACGGGGTTGTGGTGGATACCTTGGCCGAGCCGGGCCAGGTGATCAGCGCAGGTCAGGCAGTGGTTCGGGTGGCTCACTCCGGGCAGCGCGAGGCGGTGATCCAGTTGCCCGAAACGCTTCGTCCTGCGCTGGGATCGCTGGCCACGGTGGAACTGTATGGGCAAAACCAGTCTGCCAGCAGTGCGCGTTTGCGTCAGCTGTCTGACTCAGCGGATCGGCAAACCCGTACATTCGAGGCGCGCTATGTGCTGGAGGGCGCGCTTGCCAACGCCACACTGGGTTCAACCATTTCGGTTGTGATTGCCGGCACGTCTGCTGACGATGCCAATCAATTACAAGTGCCTGTTGCCGCCCTCTACGACGCAGGTAAAGGACCTGGCGTCTGGGTCGTTGCGGGCGACCCTGAGCTGGTGACCTGGCGCCCTGTGACGTTCCTCGGTTTGAGTAACGTAGAAACTGCACGTGTGACCGGTGATCTCGATATCAATGATCGTATTGTCGCCTTGGGAACTCATCTTTTGAGTGAGGGCCAGCAGGTCAGGGCTCAGGCGGTAGTCAACGTTCAGGCACCGGTGGCAGAGGTGCGCCGATGACCGGGTTCAACCTGTCCGCACTGGCCGTGCGCGAGCGTTCGATCACGCTGTTTTTGATCCTGTTGATATCCATAGGTGGGCTGTATGCCTTCTTCAAACTAGGGCGCGCGGAAGATCCTGCCTTCACCATCAAACAAATGACGGTGGTAACGGCATGGCCTGGTGCAACGGCTCAGGAGATGCAGGATCAGGTGGTTGAAAAGCTGGAAAAACGTATGCAGGAACTGCGTTGGTATGACCGGACCGAGACCTTCACGCGACCGGGACTGGCACTCACCACCGTTTATTTACTCGATAGCACGCCACCCTCCGCAGTCGCGGAGGAGTTTTACCAGGCGCGTAAGAAGATCCTCGATGAGACGGCGGGCTTGCCCCCTGGGGTGATCGGTCCAATCGTCAACGACGAATATGCAGATGTCACCTTTGCGCTCTATGCACTCAAGGCCAAGGGCGAGCCGCAACGGTTGCTGGTACGCGAGGCCGAGTCTTTGCGTCAGCGCCTGCTGCACGTAGCGGGTGTAAAGAAGGTCAATATCATTGGTGAGCAGTCCGAGCGCATTTATGTCGAGCTGTCATACGAGCGTCTGGCAACGCTGGGTATATCCGCACGCGACATCTTCAGTGCGTTGAACGCGCAGAACATGATGACCCCGGCCGGTTCCGTTGAGACGAAGGGACCACAGGTTTTCATTCGACTTGATGGCGCGTTTGATGACCTGCAAAAGATTCGCGACACGCCGCTTGTCCTTCAGGGCGCAACCGTCAAATTATCCGATGTGGCCGAGGTCAAGCGCGGTTACCAAGATCCCGCCACCTTCATGGTGCGCAACAATGGTGAGCCCGCGTTGCTGCTCGGTATTGTGATGCGAGACGGCTGGAACGGTCTGGATTTGGGTAAGGCGCTGACAGCCGAGACAACGTCGATTAATGAGCAAATGCCGTTAGGCATGACGTTGAGCAAAGTCACCGATCAGGCGGTGAACATAGATGCATCCGTCACCGAGTTCATGATCAAGTTCTTCGCGGCGTTGGGTGTTGTGCTGCTGGTGTGTTTCCTTAGCATGGGCTGGCGTGTCGGTATCGTCGTCGCTGCAGCGGTGCCGCTAACCCTGGCGGCAGTTTTTATTGTCATGGCTGCGACAGGCAAGGATTTTGACCGCATCACGCTGGGGTCTTTGATTCTGGCGCTGGGACTGCTGGTGGACGATGCGATCATTGCCATTGAAATGATGGTGGTGAAGATGGAGGAGGGCTATGACCGCATCAAAGCCTCCGCCTATGCCTGGAGTCACACCGCAGCGCCTATGTTGTCGGGTACGCTGGTCACGGCTATCGGTTTTATGCCGAACGGCTTCGCCAAATCAACGGCCGGTGAGTACACCGCCAACATGTTCTGGATCGTCGGCATTGCGCTGATCACCTCGTGGGTGGTGGCGGTGGTGTTCACACCCTACCTGGGCGTCAAACTGCTGCCGCAGATCAAGGTGCCAGAAGGCGGACATGCCGCGATCTACGGTACAGCCAATTACCGTCGTTTCAGGCGCGTGCTGGGTGTGGTTATTCGCCGTAAGGGCCTGGTGGCGATATCGGTGGTGGGCTTATTCATCGTCGCGATTCTCGGTATGGGCGTGGTGAAGAAGCAGTTCTTCCCCACCTCAGACCGGCCTGAGGTGCTGGTGGAGGTGCAGATGCCCTACGGAACGTCCATCGAGCAGACCGATGCGGCAGCGACCAAAGTCGAGGCGTGGTTGGCAAAACAACCGGAGGCTCGGATAGTTACCGCCTACATTGGTCAGGGCGCGCCGCGCTTCTACCTGGCGATGGCCCCCGAGTTGCCCGATCCCTCATTTGCAAAAATTGTTGTGCTCACGGCAAGCCAGGAAGAGCGCGAAGCCCTAAAAATCAGGCTGCGACAAGCGGTGGCTGATGGTTTGGCACCTGAGGCTCGCGTACGTGCAACGCAATTGGTCTTTGGCCCTTATTCGCCGTACCCGGTGGCCTACCGGGTGATGGGCCCGGACTTGGCAGTGCTGCGCGACATTGCTGGCCAAGTGCGCCAGGTCATGACCGACAGCCCCATGATGAGGACCGTCAATATGGACATGGGTGAGCGTGCTCCAGCACTCCACCTGACGCTGAACCAGGATCGCCTGCAAGCATTCGGTTTGACCTCCGCAGAGGTTGCTCAGCAGCTTCAGTTTCTGTTGACCGGAGCGCCAGTGACCCAGGTGCGCGAGGACATTCGCTCAGTCCAGGTGGTTGCACGCTCGGCCGGTAATACACGTCTTGATCCTTCGAAAATCGACGCCTTCACATTGACCGGGGCGCAGGGCCAGAGAGTGTCTTTGTCTCAGATCGGGACAGTGGAGACTCGTATGGAGGAGCCCATCCTCAGGCGTCGTGACCGCACTCCGACCATCACCGTACGCGGTGATGTGGCTGAGGGGCTTCAACCGCCAGACGTTTCCAGTGCCGTGATGAAGCAACTGCAACCGATCGTTGAACAGTTGCCTAAGGGCTATCGCATAGAGTTGGCAGGCGCGATCGAGGAGTCGGGTAAAGCGAACAAGGCGTTGCTACCCTTGTTCCCGATCATGATCGCGCTGACGTTACTTACCATCATTATTCAGGTGCGCTCGATGGCGGCAATGATGATGGTGTTCGCCACCGCACCTCTGGGCCTGATTGGTGTGGTGCCAATGCTTCTGCTATTTCAGCAGCCGTTTGGCATCAACGCTTTGGTGGGATTGATTGCGTTGTCAGGAATTTTGATGCGTAACACGCTAATCCTCATAGGTCAGATTCACTCCAATAAGCAAGCGGGCCTGTCGCCTTATGACGCCGTAGTCGAAGCTACTGTGCAACGCGCTCGGCCCGTCATTCTCACAG
>Ga0247814_10001450_pt1 | contig 14018 bp, 11 predicted proteins | sample UWRJL179409R1_FD_179947 | JGI IMG/M metagenome (GOLD analysis project Ga0247814, IMG submission 179947) | Plant litter microbial communities from Arlington Agricultural Research Station in Wisconsin, United States - UWRJ-L179-409R-1 | ecosystem: Environmental > Terrestrial > Plant litter >...
AAAGGTTAATGATTGACAAATTACTTCATCACCTCTACCAACACCGAGCAGTATTAATGCAAGATGGATAGCGGAGGTCCCCGAATTTAATGCAGCTGTAGACACGCCCGAACCAAGATAAGTCGAGAGGTCCTTTTCAAAACCGTCAACATTCGGACCCAAGGGTGCAACCCAGTTCGTATCAAATGCATTTTTGACATAAAGGATCTCCTGTCCGCCCATATGTGGAGGAGATAGATAAATTCTCTTATTCATAACCTTTTGTTTTATAATGTGAATAGTTTCATGGTTATTGAAACCTCTTTTGTTCCCAGCTAAAAAATTATAGGAAGGAAAGGATTTATTAACTATTTCCGATGCCCCTGACTTGTCCAATTAGGAACATCAAAAGCTCTTTCGTCATCAAGATCTTTTATAAGATAAGGGGTGTCAACCACTACATCTTTAGTTAGAATGATGTTGATAATCGTTTTGTAGAATATTTTCAGGTCAAGACCTAAGCTTATGTTTTCAACATAGTAGCTGTCTAATGACAACCGCTCATCCCAGTCTGCATTGTTTCTTCCGTTTACTTGTGCCCATCCTGATATACCTGGACGAACGGAATGACGCTTCGTTTCGCTACTGCGATAAAACCTTAAATATTTAACGAACAACGGTCGGGGGCCGATAAGACTCATTTGGCCCATTAAAACATTAAAAAGCTGTGGTAATTCATCCAACGAATATTTCCTCAGAAACTTTCCCACAATTGTCAATCTAACTTGATCACCCGCCATCTTGCCATCTGGAGTCCTCAGCTCATTCATGGTCTTGAACTTGAATAAATTAAAAGGTGTTTCCCACCTACCTGCACGTTCTTGAATAAATATTGGATTTTTAGTCCCTGTGAGCCGTAGGATTACGAAAGTCAATAGCATTATTGGAGACAGGCCAATAAGAAGGATCAGGGATAATAAAAGGTCAATTAATCTTTTAACGCCAGGGTTATACATAATCTATCGTATTTTTGGTTTGAATATGCTGTTGTATTTTTCCTTGATATTCTTTCAATAATAGCGATACCATCATCTCACTTTCATAGCGATCCTTAATCATCTTTCGGCTTACAAGTGACATGGCCTGACGAAGGTCTGACCTGGAATATCCTAATTGCATCGCTGATTCTAATGCTTTTATGTCTTTAATTGGCACAATCAATCCATTTACATTGTGTTCAATAATTTCGTTGCAGCCGTTGATGTCGCTAACAATGCACATAAGTCCCATCGCACCTGCCTGCATAAGTACATTCGGAAATCCCTCGCGATAGCTTGGAAATACGAATAAGTCGCTAATCCACAGATAACTTCTGACATCCTTTTTAAAATCTAACCACCGGATCCCCGGGTGACTGTGAATTAATGACTTTATATTACTTTTCAGAGGGTCTAGATCTTCTTCAAATGGACCTACCAATAAAAGAATGAGTTTTGAATTGTTTTCATACAGATTTGAAAACGCCTGTACCAACTCATTAATTCCTTTATCGCCTACCATTCTTCCTACAAAGCAAAACACAAAGCTGTCCTTTTTAATACTCAGACTTAATCGAAGATTTGTACGCTTATTGGAATCACCATAGTTACCAGGATCAAAAAAGGTGGTATCGATTCCAACTGTACTTCCTTCGCCTAATACCTTAAGTTTTGCTTTGGAACAATAACCTTCTTTAATCATAAGATTCATCAGGTTTTTAGAATTACAAAACACTTGTGTTGCACATGCGGAAGTTAACATTTCGGTCAGCTTTAGCGCCCATTTTACAAAGCCCTTTTTCTCTAATAATGGTAGACCAGCAACGGTATGTAGACGAACCGGAACACCGGTAAGCCAAGCTGCCATCATTCCTAGAAGACCGGCTTTGGGCGTATGTGTATGGACAATCATTGGCGACTCACATCGCATAATCTTTAATAGTTTATAAATTGAGTGCAAGTCATTAAACGGAGTAATCTTACGAGTCATGTTTACTTGCTTTACTTTTAAAGAAGTCTCGAGTGCAAGTTCGGATAGTGCCTCCCCACCAGATGATATGGCAATCACTTCGAAATGATCAGCCATAAACAATAATTGTCGCTTGAGCAGGACTAACAGAGAAATCGGCACTGTTGTTATTCTCATCAATTTGTGTCTCATAACCGCCGTGAAAAGTTGATTACTGATCGGGGAAGTAAATACATTATAAATGCCTTAAAATAATAAGCTTTACTAATTTCATTTCTGTTTGCCTGAATCGAACGAATGAGGTATTTAAACGGTCTGCTTCTAAACTTCACAGAATTAAAGTATGCGGTATTTGCTAGCGATTTCCAATAGATAGCCATGAAATTCGCAACGCAATTATTTGGAGCTCTCGCAGATATGTTTGAACTGATTATATCCAATTTATTCTGAATTTCTTCTTTACTAGATCTATGAATATAAATCATCTGCTTAACCTCATGGAAGGCCGCTTGAGCATCGTATTTCTTTAGCGTTTTTCTAGGTAATTCACGATAGTGATAAAGCGGTGAAGGTATGGTGTGTACAACTGCCCCATAATAAAGTAATCTAAGCCATAGCTCACCATCCTGAGAATAAAAAAACCTTTCGTCATACCCACCTACTTCAACAAGTTTAGACTTTTTAATAAATGCACTTCCATGAGGGAATATTGCTTTTCTTTTAAGGAGTCCATTCCACCTGTCAATTATAGTAGCGTAGCTATCATTCCGACAAACTATTCCACCTTCCATATCGATCACGTATGAGTTTGATCCTATCAAATCTACTTGCGGGTGAGATAAGGCAAATTTAAGCTGTATCTCCAATCGATCGGCTGATGATAAATCATCTGCATCCTGTCTGGCAATATACTGTCCTTTAGCGAGTTTTATTCCTACGTTTAAGGATTTTGCCAAACCGATATTTCTTTCATTTCTTATTACTAAGATGCGCTTATCCTGCTTTGCGTAGCCGCTAATAATAGACAAACTCTTATCTGTAGAACCGTCATCAATAATTATAAATTCGAAATCAACATGGCTTTGAGCCAAGATGGATTCAATAGAATCCGGTAAGTATTCTTCGCCATTGCAAACAGGCATTAGAACAGTGATTAACATATGTATGGTTTTTATCTATTAATGAAGTCGCTAATTGAGCACTGTCGCAAATGGAATGCGGATTAAAGATTTATAGAATTCAACTTCCCGAATTATATTCGTATTCATATCGCACTCTTCCCTAATCCAATTGAAGGCATTTTGACTTAATTGATCGGCTAGTTTGGTATCAAGCAGTAGTACATTAATTGCATTTTCCAAAGACTTAACGTCACTGTTTATTAGTAAACCATTCCAACCATGTTCAATACATTCTCTTATTCCATTTACATCAGTCCCAATGCAAGGAAGCCCACATGCCATTGCTTCCAAAAGGCTCTTTGGATTACCCTCATATTTAGAAATCAGGATGTATACTTTAGCTTTATTATAATAAGTTGGCAAAAGCTTGTTATCTATCCTACGGCTCCAGGATACATTGGGCTTAGTATTGACAATACGTGCTATCTCCTTATCCAAGCCCCCATCTCCTATAATCTTAACTGTCAATTCTGTAGTTTCTAAGAATTGCGTTAGGAGTGAAATATTCTTAACCTCAGCCAACCGCCCAACAACAAGTACATCGAATTCCTTTCGAACGAATGATGGCTTAAAGAGATTCATATCAATAGCGTTGCAAATACACTTTATTTTATCTGTGTGGATGTGATAATGCGCTTTTATATAGTTACTGGCGTCAACTGAAGTTACTAAAATCTTGTCACAGGATTTAAAGCATAATTTTTCTAATAGTTTTGAGAACCAGCTGGTACTTTTTATATGAGTATGATAATAGCCCATGCGAATGACTAATGGTACACCGTAAAACATTTTCAGTATTAAACCATAGGTGCTAGCTGCAAATTGGTTGGTTTTAGAAAGTTTTATTCTTTTTAGTTGCTGATGGTGGATCACCAAAGAAGCGAACTGGTATATTAAATTTTGCAGTCTAAAGGGTAATCTCAAAGGGATCCATTTTGGCATTTCTAATACCGTTATATTACTTCCAATAGGTATATGAGGCAGATCGTTGCGACCGTAACTAAAAACTGTCAGGTGCATGCCGAGTCTTGAACATAGCTTGCTATAAATATCCATTTCTCTTGACAATAAGCCTGCCTTGTTCCAGGCTTCTAAGCTCATGTTTGGAGTCATGATAAGCAAAATAGAATCTTTCATAGTTGTATTGGTATTAGTTACTGATACTCATTTCAGATTCCATCATAATTTTACTTAAGAATATCTTCGGACTTCGGTCTTGTAGATAAGAGTCCATTTTAGCACGTTCACTAGTCTTTTGTTCCAAAGCTGTATTTAACCCTTCAATTAGCGCATCTACGCTTCGAGGTTGAACTTTTATGATACCAGGTATCTCGGCTATACCACCTGCGCAGACCGTACTTACGATAGAATTATTTACAGCCATCATTTCTAGCAACACATTCGGAAAGCCTTCTAAAATCGAAGAAACCACGCAAACTTCTGCAGCTTTGAAATACAAATAAGGATTGCTTTGATAACCTAACAGACATACTTTTTCAGAAATCATCAATTCTGCAATAAGTGCATTAAGAATAGGTAACATTGGCCCTGTACCTAATATCAATAGTTTATAATCGGGATACTTTCCAGCTAACACTGAAAAAGCTTTAATTAACAGGTCAAAACCTTTGATGGGAATTAGTCTGCCTGCAGCACAGATATACCTAGCTGTGCTCTTAGGTACGTTTACACCTGACATTAACATTGCCTTTTCGAAATCTAGAGGATTAGGTACAACTCGTATTTTCCCTTTCAGATACGGAGCGTTTGCATATAACTGATCAGCCATCTCGTAGCTCTGGCAAATAATGCGACAGATCGCCGGGTAACCAGCACGGTAAAGCATAGCATAAATATATCTTTTGAAACCTTTATACCTAATAAAGATAGAAGTCGATTCCCTGCAGATTATTTTTCCTTTCAAGTACCCAACTCTCTTTAGAATACCTAAAACAGCGTTTAAATACGAGTGAGAACTTATTATTGTAAATCTTCGATACTGATAAAGTGCTATAGGAAGCATTAGAAATCCGAAAAGCAAATGGACAGAACTAATATATTTCACATCGTTGCCATCTATGTTTGCTAGCGTGTTGGTCTTTGCTTTAAAAAGCACCAGCATAAGACATTTGCTTTCTTTTGCAATTAGCCGCAGACATTGTTCTGCACCACCAACACTGTTGGACAACGATATCACCAACAACCCTTCCTTTATCATTTTTTTAGTGCGTCTTCTAAAACTGCTGCATAGGCAACTGGTACCTTCCCATAATAGGATTGATACCAATCCACGAAGTTGCTAACTCCATCTGCAACATTAGTAGAAGGTGAATAGTGATAATCCCTTTGCATTGGTAATATATCAGCCCAAGTTTCGGCAACATCTCCATCTTGCATCGGCAAATGCTCTTTAATGGCATCTATCCCGACTTTCTTTTCAATTTCTGTGATAAACTGTCCTAATGACACTGAACTGCCCTTGCCAACATTATATACCTTATAAGGAATCCCGGGCTTTGCAACTCGGTTGACTTCTTCAACACTTTTTTTAATTATCTTCAGAACACCGTCTACAACATCATCTACGTAGGTAAAATCTCTCTTCATATTACCGCTATTAAATATTTTGATTGGTTCCCCCTCAGCAATAGCTTTTGTAAATAAAAACATGGCCATATCAGGTCTACCCCAGGGTCCGTATACCGTAAAAAATCTTAAGCCGGTTGTTTTGAGGTTAAAAAGATGGCTGTAAGAATGAGCCAAAAGCTCGTTACTTTTTTTTGTTGCCGCATATAATGATGCGGGTTGATCTGTTGTGCTCGATGCCGAAAACGGCAACTGCTTGCCTAGTCCATAAACGCTGGACGAACTGGCATAAAGCAGATGCTTAATCCCAGTTTTCCTGCTTGCTTCCAGTATATTGAAAAAACCCTGAATGTTTGATTTTATGTAGGCAGCTGGGTTTTTAATACTATATCTCACCCCAGCTTGCGCAGCGAGATTACACACTATATCAAAACGGGAGTGATCAAATAATTCAGCTACAGGAGCCTGATCTGAGATATCCATTTTGTAGAAATCAAACTTTGCAAACTTTGAACTTCTTACTGGATTATTAATCTGAAGGTTCTTCGCATAAATTCCTAATTGTTCCAGGCGTGCGTGCTTTAATTCTACATCATAGTAATCGTTGATGTTATCAATGCCTGTAACTTGATAGTTAAGAAAAAGTAAGTGTTTGGTTAAATGGAAACCAATAAAACCTGCACAGCCAGTGACTAAAATCTTCATAGTTATTTGGTTATAGAATTTGTATGCGAATTAGGAAGGGTGATACACTAAACAGTTACCTGCGAAGCTTTATATTTAGGGATCAAACTTATAAGGAAAGTTTGTGCAGGAATTCTCTGTAAATAGCCCAGAAATAAATAGACCATCGAAGAAACACCCCCCGTAATAATTATAGAGAAATAGGTATTGGTTATCATCTGCTTAATAAGCAATGCAACCCCTCCCATGCAAATAACATTAAATACTATTTTAAGCAGATCAACTGCATTGGTCATTTTGATGGAAGTGAAATATTGATTAATCAGAAAGGATATCATAGCATTAGCCACAATCACAAACATCAAAGCACTTATTCCGAAACGATAAAAGACAATTATGTTAATCACTATAATGACTTTCTTTATCAATTCAAGTTTGAATATTAGTTTGGTCCTACCCTCAACCTTCAGCAAGCTTCCGCTTGTAGTTTCCAGAATTTGAAAGATCCCTGCAAAACATAAAATACTCAGGAGCTGCGCACTAAACAACCAATTCTTTCCAAGGAATACCAACACGATATCTTTTGACAAAATTGATGTAAGGACAACTATTGGTGCTGAAACAAATACAAGGAGTAAAACTATCTTCTTGTAACGGCTTTCCAAGCCCTCCCTGTCATTCTGAAACCGAACTAAAATTGGATAGGTTACGGAGTCGACAACTTGTGATATACTTAAAATGGGCACCTCATATAGGCGCTTTGCCTGGTAATAAAACCCTGCATAAACTATTGATAGATTCTTGGCAATTAGCGGCTGATAAATATTCGCGAATCCTATGTTTAATAAGGCAGTAAGCAATAAGCTAAATCCAAAGGAGAAAAAATTATGAAAGGACTCAAAGGAGAGTTCTAAAGTCGGTCGCCACCTGCAGAAAACACATAACAACAATGTATTTAACGTACATTGAGACAGCAGCATTAACACTAGAGAATAAATTCCTAAACCATAAAAGGCGCAGATTATGGCAATTATTGTGGCTATTACTGAAGCAATAAGCGAAGCTCTTGTAACCTTTACAATTGCTAATGACTTAATCAAAAGTACTCTCTGAACCAAGCCCATCGCATTTATAATAATACTTATGGATAATAGTCTCAGTAATAATACTAAAGAGGGTTCATGATAGAAGCGAGCAACATAAGGAGCAGCAAAATAAATGATTAAATAACATACTAGGGAAACGACAACATTGAAAAAGAAAAATGTGGAAGTGTCTTTTTTAGTAAGGTTCTGCTTCCTGATCAAGGCTCCTCCCATTCCGCTGTCCACCAATGCGCTGGATATTGATAAGAAGATATATAGAATCCCAATCAGCCCAAAATCTCTGGGTAGCAGTATCCTTGCTAAAACCAAGATGTTAATCAGTTGAACAAGTTGAGATCCAAATCGATCAACAAATGCCCATTTCACGGCATTGATTCCTGTGGAGCCCTTATTCTGACTGTATACTGAAGGACTCAACTCTCGACCTGGTGGTTTTTATGCTCTTGATCAGCATACCAGTCTACTGCTTTCCTAATGCCCTGAGCAGAGGTGAATTCAGGAGTATACCCAAGAAGATCCTGGGCTTTTTTAATAGATGCAAGTGAATCAGGTATATCTCCAATGCGAACAGCTTTAAAAGTAGCGTCTATAAGTTTTGCATCAGGATCAGAAAGTGAAAGTTGGGCTTTGATTTGGTCTAAAAGTTGCAAAAGTGAAATCCGCTGACCGCATGCAGCATTAAAAACCTGATTAATTGCTAAAGGGTTTTTAGTGAAAACAGATCGAAGATTTATCTGAACAATGTTTTCTATGTAGGTAAAATCCCTGGTTACCGAGCCGTCTCCATTGACAACCGGACTTTGCCGCTGAAGCAAAGCTTTAATAAATTTAGGTATCACCGCAGCATACGCTCCATTTGTGCTTTGCCTTGGCCCGAACACATTGAAGTACCGTAAACCTATAAGTTCCATATTATAAGTCTTTGAAAATACGTCTGCATAAAGTTCATTAACAAATTTTGTTACTGCATACGGAGATAATGGTCTTCCAATGATATCCTCCATCTTTGGCATACTCTTGCTGTCGCCATAAGTTGAGGAAGATGCTGCATATATAACTCGCTTTACCTTTGCATCCCGCGCAGCGATCAGTACATTTAGAAAACCTGATATATTTACGTCGTTCGTAGTCGCCGGATCTTCAATCGATCTTGGTACTGAACCCAATGCAGCCTGGTGAAGTACATAGTTTATACCTACCATAGCTTTCTGACAGACATCCTTATCCCGAATGTCTCCTTTAATCAATTCAAAGCTTTTATACTTGTAAAAAGGTTCAATATTATCCTCAAATCCCGTGGAAAAATTATCTAGAACCCTTACTTTTCCAGCGCCATATTTGATAAGGTATTCAACCAAATTAGAACCAATAAACCCTGCACCGCCGGTCACTAGAAAGCTGCTTTTAGAGAGATCATTCTCTCCGTGAAATATTTGATTGTACATTTGAGCTTAATTATTTAGCGTTAAAAGTGGACTATAACCTTGCAGAAACCTGCGCATTTGAAAGCACAGATTTTAAATCATAAACCACAGTGTGAGGCATGCGAAGTGGTGATAGGTCTATGCCATTGAAAGTTTCATGTGCCACCGCAAGAATGATTGCATCATAGCGTTCGTCTTTACCTTCATGCTGACAAATCACTCCGTATTCTTGCTTAACACGTTGGGCATCAGCCAATGGATCTTGAATACAAACATTGATCTTAAATGATTCTAGGCGTCTTACAATATCAATGACTTTAGTGTTTCTTACATCCGGACAGTTTTCTTTGAAAGTGAATCCTAGTATCAAGACTTTACTATTGAGAATAATAATGCCTTTCATCAGCATCAGTCTTACTAATTCATCAGCAACATATGCTCCCATCCCATCGTTTAATCGTCTACCAGCAAGGATTATTTCAGGATGATAACCTGCCTCCTGCGCCTTTTGCGCCAAGTAATACGGATCTACACCGATGCAATGTCCTCCTACAAGCCCAGGTTTGAAACTCATGAAATTCCATTTCGTACCGGCTGCTTTCAGGACTTCAGCAGTATCAATTCCTAGTAGGTTGAAGATCTTCGCTAACTCATTTACAAAAGCTATGTTAATATCTCTTTGAGCATTTTCAATAACTTTTGCCGCCTCAGCAACTTTAATTGACGAAGCCATAAAAGTACCGGCAGTAATTACTGAACTGTACAGCTGATCAACAACAAGGGCAGCTTTAGGAGTAGATCCGGAAGTTACTTTCCTAATATGTATTACAGTATGTTCTTTATCACCCGGATTAATCCGCTCCGGTGAGTAACCAGCGAAGAAGTCGATATTAAATTTTAACCCTGATTCTCTTTCAAGTATAGGTACGCATTCATCTTCTGTAACGCCTGGGTATACGGTGGATTCATAAATTACAAAATCACCTTTCTTGAGGACTCCACCAACAGTTTTACTAGCCTTTAATAGTGGAGTTAGGTCTGGACGGTTATTCTTATCTACAGGGGTTGGAACTGTAATGATATACCTGGTACAACTTGCAATTTTCTCAATTTCACTAGTACAATAGAGACCTTTGAGGGTGGTACAATCGTTCGTAAGCACCTCATTAAGTTCTTCCTGTGTTATTTCATTGGTGTGGTCCAATCCACTCTTTATTTCTTCTATTCGCTCGTTATTTATATCAAAGCCGAATACCTTGTAGAATTTAGAGAAAGCAACAGCTAAGGGAAGGCCTACATATCCAAGCCCAATAACGGCTACCTTTGGAAGAATAATCATCGGTTTGTTCATCATTTAATTGTTAAGCAATACTGTATTTTTTGAGGCCACTTTCGCTAGAATTATACAACCAAGATTATCGAGCGCCATTAGTATATTTTTTCCTTGTACCTTTAAGACTCTACCTTCTTTATTTTCGAGCGCTCCATTTTTAATAAGCACACGGTCTCCTGGAGAAAGCTGGTTGATGTTTACAACCTCAATTTCCGAATAGTTCTCTGTTAAATATTTAATACGTAGGATTTCCTCCGAGGATACAATTGCAGGTCTATTTTGAAAAAGAATAAAGTTGATCACACCTAGTGTTTGGCGTACTTGGATATCCTCTTTGAGGTTTGAATATACAAATACGTAAGAGCTGAATAACGGCGTCTCGACCAATTTAATTCTATCGGCCCAAGTATGATATTCTTTTTTTAAAGGGCAATAAGACTCAATTCCCTGAGCCCGTAGCAATAGATCTACTTTCTTTTCCCACCTTGGCCTGGTGTATATTACCCTCCAGCTTCGTGGATCTGAACTTTCCAACATTGTGGAATTTGAACTTTTCATTTTTGGTAAAGATTAGCTTGTTTGTTATATTTTTGGTTAGTTTATCTACTTAATAAATAAGCAATAGCTTCGCTACCTCGGTTACAAGAGCCGAGTATCATTTGTAAAAAATTGGTATGAAATTTAAATATTAAGGAGTTATTGTGTTTGTTTAGCTAATGAAAAGCAACTTATTAGGAGTAGCAACGGCTTCCATAGCCATACTCCTCAATATTGTTAGCCTTCCCATCATTTAAAATTATCATAAGATCTTTCAACTTATTATTATTATCTATGTCCGCCAAAACGTTTAGATAGCTCCTATTCGTATAGTTGTATCTGATCACGTAAATGGTTGTATCAATATAGGTAGTAAGGTTGAATGCGTCAGCAACTAAAGCAACCGGAGAAGTATCTAGAACTACGTAATCAAATTCAGCACGCAGTAGTTCAAACAATTCAGCGATCCTGGGGTTTTGGAGTTCATTTCCATTTTTTAGAAGGATCGTTCCACAACCAATTACGGAAAGGTTCTCTGATAAACCGGAAGGCTGAATAATATCTGCTAGCTCTAAGTTTCTATTATGAATGTAATCACTGATACCAATTCGTTCACTCAAACCTAGCTTACGAAGCAAATCAGGCTTCCGCAAATCGAACTCAAGGAGCACTACTCTTTTCTTAATTTCGGATAAAGAAGCTGCAAGATTTATACTTGTAAAAGTCTTGCCTTCGCCTTGGATAGATGAAGTAACCATCAGTACTTGTCGGCGCAGACCACCTTCGTCAAGGGTCAAATTGCTTCTTAAATATCTAAATAGCTCGCTAATATCGTTACGTGTTTTATGGGTTTCGGCTAGGATTCCATCTCCTTGGGCATGGCATAGTTCACCCAAGATTTTTAAATTACCGTTCTCTTTAACTTCTTCTATGGTATAAATGCGATTATTGAGATAATCCTTAGCCGAGATCAGTGAAACAGGAACAATCAGACCCATAAAGAAGGCACAAAGATAGATGAATTGTTTTTTAGGCTTTGATGCTATACTATCAGAACCAGCTGGGTCTATCACTTTAGCATCTGCAACATTTGAAGACAATGCCAAAGCCGTCTCTTCTCTTTTTTGCATTAGATACTGAACGAGATTAGCTTTAACGGCTTGTTCACGGTCGCGTTGTTGCAAACCTGTTTCAAGCGCGGGTGTCGCTTTTATACGAGCATCAAACTCTGAATAGTTTGAAGATAGACTACGCTTTCTTATGTTGAGATTGGTACGAATACTAAGAATATTATTTAAAATATTGTTTCTCATCACTACGAGCTTGTCTTTTGATTGAATTACCAAAGGATTACTTGGTAGATTTCCTAAAAGTATTTGTTGATGTGACTCCAGAGCAGTATTGTATTTCTCTATAAGTGCTAATAAAGTTCCATCCTGCAAACCACCGGTACCAGGTACAATTGGCAAAAAAGAACCTACCGAACGCATTGATCCAGAAATTGTGTTGAGTATACTCAATTGCACTTTAACCTCCTCAAGGTCTTGTTTATATGCCTCTGATCGTTGCAAGTTAGACTGTGCATCCGTTTGAATGTTCGTTACTCTGTTTTGCTGCTTGTACTTTTGAACATTAAGCTCAACTGAACCTAAGTCTGCTGTAAGATATGATAATCTCGTATCGATGAAGTTTATCGTCGCCAATGCCATTTGGTTTTTCTGTGTGATATCTTGCAGATTATACTCTTTAATGAGCTGGTTTAGGATCGCCATTCCACGTTCCGGAATGTTATCCTGCAAACTGATCTGTAGAACATTTGCATCTTTTACTACAGGTGATATATCCAATCTCACGTTATGGTAAGATTTAGCAAGTTCTGAGGTATTGATAAAAGAAACTTCAATAGGTTCTTGCGAAGCTTCTTTAAGCAGTGTTTTATCAATGCTTATTACAAAACCAGGACCCAGAATGCGCTCTCCAAAATGATACCTTTTTACAGATTTTCCTCCTTCTATTCCAAGCTCAAACTCTTCGCCATTTATGATGGCAATCTTAAGTAGCTTTTTATAGGCTTGTTGCGCAATGTTAAATACAGTGATCTTCAGCGGTGAAGAACTTCCATAAACCTCCTTTTTAACTATCCCTTTATCTAAAAAAATTCTTGTAGTAATACCTAATTTTTCTAAAACCTTCTTCATGATATTTGCAGAGCGCAAGACCTGAATTTCATTGTCAATGGTTTTTGTGGTATGAAACATATTTAAGTCGCTGAATGCGCTTTCTTTAAGCACACCATCGCCTTTTTTATCATCCTGCAACATTAAAGTCGTACTTACAAAATAATAGGGAGTAGTGATATAGATGTAGCCGGCAGCGAATGAAACGCTAAGAAGCATACAGATTAAGAAAACATACCAGAGCTTAAGGTATTTTAAAATTGGCTTCATGAGTCTATGCTATTTTATATAAATACTACCGTCTTGTTAACACACTTACAACTACTGCGAGCACTGAAATTGATGCAGACACAATTGGTATGTACTTATTGTTCTGGCTTATCGATTGCTCTTTAGACTTATCAGGTTCTACATATACAATGTCATTTTGCTTGAGTGAATAGTAAGGTGAACTTAGGGCGGTAGTAGAATTAATGTTCAGCCTAACAATAGTTCGAACACCTTCGATCTGCCTGATAACTAGAACATTATCTCTCCTACCATAAGCAGTCATATCGCCAGCAAGACCAATCGCCTCCAGAAGGTTAATTTGGTTGTTTGTTACCTGAAAGCTACCAGGTCTTGCAACTTCACCTATAACTGTTACTTTAAAATTGGCAAACGAAATATTAGTATTCGGATCTTTCGTAAGTTTTGAAAGCCTTTTAGTTAATGAATCCTTAGCCGTTACAAGTGTCAGACCTCCTAATTTTATTACTTTAATTCCTGGGAAATTAATCATTCCTTCCTTATCTACACGGTATGTCGAAACACCCTGAACAGTTCCAGGAATAGTATTATTAAAAAAATTATTTGATTCCAAGCTGGTAGTTACTACGGAAATATTTAATATATCTCCAGGAAGAATCCTATTTTCAACCTCCTCAAAATTTGTAGTAGATAAGTCAGTTCCTTTTGTATCCAGATCACTGAAATAAACCAAGTTTCTTTTAGTGTTACAAGAA
>Ga0247814_10001451_pt1 | contig 14006 bp, 16 predicted proteins | sample UWRJL179409R1_FD_179947 | JGI IMG/M metagenome (GOLD analysis project Ga0247814, IMG submission 179947) | Plant litter microbial communities from Arlington Agricultural Research Station in Wisconsin, United States - UWRJ-L179-409R-1 | ecosystem: Environmental > Terrestrial > Plant litter >...
CCAGTCCTGAAAATATTGTTGATATATTGCAAATTGTTGATGAAGCGCGGGCTATTATGAGGGAAAACGGAAATATGACCCAATGGAATAATGGCTATCCTTCGGGAGAAATTATCCTTAATGATATCAATGAAAGCCATGCATTTGTCTGCATTTCAGACAGTGAAATTGTAGGTTACTTTTGTTTTATAAAAGGCGATCGTCCAGATCCCAACTACGACATTATTGAAGGAGGCGCTTGGTTAAATGATGAACCATATGGCGTTATCCATCGTTTGGCTTCGGGGCGAAAAGTGAAAGGAATTGCCCAGAAGGCGTTTGATTTTGCTTTTTCTGAAATTAAGAATATCAGGGTTGATACCCATCATGACAACGTACCGATGCAACAATTCCTGAAGAAAATTGGTTTTAAGTACTGCGGAATCATATATGTTAGTGACGGAACGCCAAGGGATGCGTTTCAGAAGCAGGTATTATAAATATGGAATGGAAATTGCCTTACTTCTCTCAACCGTCAATTAGCAATCAAATAAGCTTTCTTAATAATATCAAGATGCGGAAATGATTTGTAAAAACTTTCCCGGCGCAGGTATAAGTCTGAATCGGTCATCGTTTTCTCACCATATCCCGAATACAAGCCATCGACTACTTCCTTACCTTTTGTAATTGTTCCTAAAGCCGGAAACCCTTTTACGCCTTCAAAATCTAAGGTATCCAGAACCGGATTATCGACAAGATTGATAAAGAGTTCTGCGTCGCGAGATGCTATGCCATAACGCGCAAAAGCGATAGTTCCTCTTTTATTTCCGTGAATTACCGGCTCATCCGGAATTTTGACTGACCGCCATTGGTTCAATTGTATAGTGTCAGTATTTCCAAATTGAGCCACAAAGTGCGGCACCACGCGATAGAAAATCGCATTGTCATAGAAGCCGTGTTCAATGAGTTGGTAGAGTCGGTCGGCAGCCGTAGGCGACCACTTTCGTTTGACTTCAATCTCGAAATTTCCTTTGGTGGTTTCAAATCTGACAGAAAATGTTTCGGGTGCCTGCTTTTTTGTCCATTCTGATTTGAAAGAAGATTCTTTACATCCCATCAAAATGGCCGAGAGCAATAGGAAAAGTAATAGTCGCATCGGATAGTGAATTTTTATGGGCACGAATTATTGGGACAATCTTTCAAATTCAAACGGGATTTCCATGCCTCCTCCGGAAATGATCGCTTTGATTTGATTTCCGCTTTTTGAGTACCGGATTTTTTTAGGAAATTCGTTTGCTTCGTTGACACAAATAAAAGCTTCTTTTTCAATTTCCGTCAGTTTGAAAACTGTAGGTTGGAGATTTCCTTTCCCGGTTACCGAATAGTGCCATCCGCCGTCAGCTTTCATTAAAGTGACGCGTTCCTGCCATATTGTATCATTATTGAGAAGGGTAAAACTGAAGCCGTTATATTTAGAATCCTCATCTTTCGCCCATGTCTCAATAGTTTTTTTACCTTCTTTTTCATTGGTCCTGATCCAATTTCCTACTAGCCAGTCGAAATTGGGAGAAGAATCATCTGTAATTGCTGTACCGGCTTTTTTGCAGGAAATAATTAAAATGAGGATCAATGACAGCGCAATTATCTTGTTCATTTATATCGGTTTGTAGGGGCTTTTGGTTTGTTGATTTATCTAACCATTGTAGCCAGTTCATTTTCAAGCCTGTCGAAGTTCTCTTCGTTTTTGTCTACAACAAATGGCCTTAGCTTGCTGCATTCTTCGGGTGTGTCAAAAATCATTTTAAAAACAATCTTTGTCTTATCGGTGGAGATTTCTTCAAAAGCGGCCAATACATTAAAAAGCGGTTTAGAATGCCTTTTCCATGCGATCAATGATGGTTGTTCTATCTTTACAAATTCACATTCGTTGTGGTAATTGCCCTTATCGGGTCCGTGCATAATGAAACGCCACCTGCCGCCAGGCCTGAGGTCAAATTCGTGGAAGGTATTGGTAAAGCCCGACGGTCCCCACCAATTTTTTAAATGTTCCGGATTCGTCCAGGCCTCATAGACGAGTTCTCTTGCGAAGTTTACGAGCCTCGTACTTACAATTTCACAGTCGGGAGTAGTTGAAAATACATCGTTCATTTTAACACTTTTTATAATTGGATACCATTTTGAATTAATGGCTGCCTTTTTCGACAGGTTCCCATAATTCAATTTTATTGCCTTCAGTGTCCATGATATGGACAAATTTCCCATAGTCATAAGTCGCAATGCTATCCAATATGGTAACACCGTTTTCTTTGAGTTGGGAGACAAGTCCTTCAATATTCCGGACGCGGTAATTGATCATAAAATCTTTTTTGGATGGCGAAAAATAAGCATCTCCGGTTTTGAAAGGACTCCATTGAAGCGAGTTGATTTCTTCCGGTTTGTCAATGTTTCTGGATTCAAAGCTCGACGAACCCCAGTCATTGATTTCGAGGCCTAAATTTTTGGCGTACCAATCTTTGGTTTCCTTCGGATTGTCGGTAAAAAAGAAAATGCCGCCAATTCCTGTCACTTTCGGAGTTGTATCGGCAGATGAATTTTGGTTTTTTTGATCTTCCATCGTATTTATTTTTTTAGGTATCGAATTACAGCCTGTTGCAAGAAATGTTACAAGCGAAATTAAGGTAAATAATCTTTTCATGCTGTTTTATTTTAATAATCAATTGAAGCGGATGGTTTGGCTTCCCGATTTATTTTTTTCAATTCAAACCAATCGGTTGGCGTACCATCATAATCAAACGTTTCTATATAATCAAAACCCAGTTTGGTCAATACATTTTTAGAATTCACATTCCGTTGGTCGGTGATTGCAAATATTGAATCTATTTTAAAATTTGCAAATCCATAGTCCAGTATAGCAATGGAAGATTCTGTGGCATATCCTTTTCCCCAATGCTTTTTCTTAAACCGATAGCCAAGTTCGTAAAAATGGTTGTGGTTATTTAGCGGCTTGTTAAAATACTTTAATCCAGACCAGCCCACCCATTCGTTCGTGGCTTTGTCAACTACAGCCCAGCGTGCGATTCCGTTTTCCAGGTATTGCTTTTTAAGCATTCCAATGATTTTTGTGATTTCGCCAATTGATTGGACAGGCTTGTTCTCAATATACAAATGAACGGATGGGTCTGAGTCCATCTCAAACAAGTCGTCCTCATCGGCATATTCCACTTCTCTTAAAATCAGTCTTTCAGTTTCTGCAAATATTTTCATTCTGTTACTTATTTTAATTGATCGGCTGCCGTTATTACGTTGCCGAGCTTACAAATGCTATATAATAATTAATGCAATGCAGGGTTGTTAATAATAGAAGTTCCTTATTGTCAAAATTATCAAATTCGTTTGATGTTTCAAGATTGAAATCAAAATTCAATTTACTCCAGTTAAAATTGGCATCGACGGCCAATAACTCTTTTTCGGCAGTATCAATGAGAATGTATGTACTACTCAACAATCCTTTTAATTTCAGTAAATATTTTTTTTCGCTTCCATTCAGATGGCTATGAATTACAATTCCTTTCCAGCCCATCTCAAAAACCAATAATGTTTTTTCTCCTTTTAGTAATTCAATTTTTGAATCCCAAAAACCTTTTGGTATGAGTTGGAAAAGTGAATTATTAGCCAATACAATTTCAGCATTAAAAGAATACCATTTCGTATATTTTAGTTCTCCGATATTGACATTATCCATTGTTAAAATAAAATTTCTGGAATTGGTTGAATTGGCTTTGTATTGTCCCATGGTGAATTTTTATTGTTTGATAGTGTTGTTTTTTTGCTTGCTTTGGGTTTCGCTAAGCTATCCTTATTTTTGAACTATTTTATGATTTGTGATGCGCCATTTTCCGTTCATTTTTTCCAAATTAAAATCGGCGATCAAACCTTCAATTGAATATTCAAATGAAACAAAAGTAAAGTTAATAGTATTTAACAATTAACAAATTGAAATGTTATAATATCCACACCAAAAATTATAAAATTTTAGACAACTAAGTCACTAATTTCGTCGTTCAATGCCACCGTTATGAAAACGCCTCTCAAAATCTACTACCTCGACGATGATCCCGATGATTTGTATTTCTTTAAAGAAGTGGCCGAAAACCTTGGGCATGAGGTCGAAATTTTCATCAATGGCAGGATCATGCTTAATGCCCTCGAAAAAGGAAAACTGCCCGATATCCTGTTTCTCGATATCCGAATGCCCGTATTCAACGGGGAACAAATTTTGGATGTCATCAAAAAAACGGAAGACTGGAAAAATATTCCTGTGGTTATGATTTCAGGAACTTATCCCAAATCGGCCGTACAGCAATACCTTGATTCAGGAGCCAATTACCTGATGAAAAAACCCGACGACCTCACCGGACTCAAATATTCACTCCAACAGGTGTTGGCCATCGACTGGAATAATTTCCAGGCATTCTCTTAAGTACCCCTTTCATTTATTATAAGATTTAGCCCTAATCTCATAAAGCAGCATTGCTTTAATTGAAGGAAATTTGAAAACAACTTCAATTGCTGCAAACATGCTTACACCAATTAAAAAATTACACCCTTACCAAGAGCGCGACATACAAATCCTTTTCGATAAAATGGAACAGGCACCGAACCAAAGGTTGCTGTACCAATTGCCCACAGGCGGCGGGAAGACCGTCGTGTTTTCGGAAATCGCAAAGCGTTTTATAGAAAAATACAATTCAAAAGTAGCCATCCTTACGCACCGGACAGAGTTGTGCGGCCAGACTTCGGCAACACTAAAAAAGATAGGCGTTAGTAACAAAATAATCAATAGTAAAAGCCGCGCTACACCTGCAAATAGCAACTGTGTTGTAGCTATGGTTGAAACATTGCGCAACCGCATCCGTAGTAAAAAATTCAGCACCGCCGGTATCGGACTCGTAATTATTGATGAAGCACACCACAATTCTTTCCGCAAGCTGCTTGGCAGTTTTACAGAAGCTTTCGTGATCGGAGTTACTGCCACGCCATTCAGTTCAGACACTGCATTACCAATTAATACCACATACGATACATTAGTCATAGGCGAAGATATTGCATCTCTCATTGAATCGGGCTTTCTCGCCAAGCCGCAGTATTTCAAATACGAAGTAGAACTCAACAGCCTGCGCACCGGCTTGCATGGTGATTTTACCGTAAGCTCTTCTAACGGACTCTATGGCGCACCGGCCATGCTCGATTTGCTGTTGCGTTCTTATGAGCTTCACGCCAAAGGGAAAAAGACACTTATCTTTAACAATGGTGTCGAAACTTCACTTAAAGTACGCGACAGGTTTGAAGAAGCAGGTATCGCAGTGCGCCATCTTGACAACAAATGTACTACCGAAGAACGCAATGCCATACTGAAATGGTTCAAACGAACAAAAGGCGCGGTACTGACATCGGTTTCTATCTTAACAACAGGTTTTGACGAGCCTACAGTGCAAGCCGTAATCCTCAACCGTGCCACTACATCTGTCACGCTCTACCACCAAATGATTGGCAGGGGTTCCCGATGGTTGCCGGCAAAGAAAACTTTCCGAATCATCGACCATGGCAACAATTGTGAACGTTTTGGTGACTGGCATGTGCCGGTCAACTGGCAGTATGTTTTTGAACATCCAAATGAATTTGCCGAGCAGCTCAATTATACAGCAGGCGGCGGATCGGTACAATCACATGCCATCAATCCTGAACTGCGTGCTCATTTTCCGGAGACACTCGAACTTTCTTTCGATATTGAAAATGCTTATGCGGCGGCTGTCGCTGAAGGCAAGAAGCCAAAGACAGTCTTACAGTTATCGATGCGGCAGCAGGCAGAAATGTGTATTACCAATGCAGATACACTCACACAGGCACTCCATCTTGCAGAATTGCTGCATCCAGAAGCAGACTGGCGTGTCAAACAATATATAAAGTGTCTCGATAAGCCGAGCACCGATTATAAGAATTGGCTGATCGCAGATTATAAAGACAAACTATCTACATTCATCAGGAAAATATACCATCTCAAAAATGCTATTGAAGTGCCGGCTGAAGCTGATATAGAGATGATTAAATAATAAGATAATTGCACAAGCAATGCTTACAAATTCTACCGGAAAACCTTTTCGGAAAAGCAGTATTGATTGCTGCGTATTACAGTTAACTTATAGGCATAAAAAAACCTGCGGTGGTACCGCAGGCTTCCGGACATTTGTAACAATCTAACAACAAACATAACACCACAGTACCGTCCGGAGGTACTCAGGCCACATGAAGTTATTGTTTCGGATTCTGACTAAGGTTTCAATACCACTTTCACGCAATTGTCTTCTTTCTTATTAAAGATGTCATACATGTTAGCTGCATCGCTTAAAGCGACTTTGTGCGTGATGATATCGTCAAGAACGACTTTTCCGTTCTGCACCAAACTGATGAGATGGTCAATATAATTGTGAACAAGTGCTTGACCGCCCCGAAGCTTAATGCCTTTATCAAACCATTGGTGCAAAGGGAAATTATTAAATGGAGTGCCGTAAACACCAACAACGGTAACAGTACCGCCGCGGCGGACTGCGTCAAAACAGCGCTCGAGAACTTTCATGGTTCCGGCTTCGCCCTGAAATACATTCAATGCTTTGGTCAGGAAACTATGATCGGCTTCCATACCTACAGCATCCACGCAAACATCAGCACCGTAGCCATTTGTAAGGCTTCGAATAACTTCGACGGCGTCGACTTTACTACCATCAATAGTTTCGACCATGGCAGCTTTACGTGCCATTTCAAGTCTATATTCACGGGTGTCAACTGCAATTACGCGTCCCGCCCCTTGCAACCAGGCCGCTTTCATGGCCATGATGCCAACAGGTCCGCAGCCAAAAATAACCACTGTTTCTCCGCCTTTAAGTTCTGCCCAGTCAATTGCCGACCATCCGGTAGGAAAAATATCTGTAAGAAATAAAGCCTGGTCATCGGACAATTCATCGGGAACAATTCGTGGTCCGTAATCAGCATAAGGTACACGTACATACTCTGCCTGTCCGCCACTGTATCCGCCGTATAAATCGGTATAACCAAACATTCCGCCACCTTTGCCCTCAACTAATCCGCCTTCGGGACCATAATTATCAGGGTTGGAATGCTCGCAGGCGGTAGGAAGGTTCATATTGCAGAAATGGCATGATCCACAGGCAATAGGGAAGGGAACAACCACACGATCGCCTTTTTTAAGGTTGCTTATTCCAGCGCCAACCTCTTCCACAATACCCATGAATTCATGTCCCATGATCATAGGCTTTGGCTGTGGAATAAATCCGTTATAAATGTGCAGGTCAGAACCGCAAATGGCTGTTGAAGTCACTTTCAGTACAACATCCCTGTTGTGCTCAATACGCGGATCTTCAACTGTATCTACGCGTACATCTTTTGGTTTGTGAAATACAAGTGCTTTCATAATATATTTGGTTATGCGGTTTCGGTTAAAAAAACCTGCATTGTGATTAATGCAGGTTTTGGTATTAATGTGAAGGTTTATTCATCATCACCTTCAGTAGCATCGAAGTTGATGGTATTGTAAGCTGCTTCGGTTAATGTAACATCTGCTTCTTTTTCTTCGGCTAATGTTTGTTCCAAAAGCATCACTGCTTCATCTTCGCCCAATGTTTTTGCAAAAGCGGCGAGTGTACCGTAAGTTGCAATTTCATAGTGCTCAATTTTTTGAGAGGCGGCTATGATTCCGGCATCGCGTACTGCACCCGGTTCTGTTTCTTCTAATATGCCTTCGCCTTCTTTGATAAGCCCTTCCATGGCATCACATTTTTTGGCGACTGCTTTTTCACCAACGATTTGAAAAACCTGCTCCAAACGTGTAACCTGCTGCTGAGTAACAGCCAAGTGGTCCTGAATTGCAGCAATTAAATTTTCTGAAGTTGCATTTTTAGCCATTTTAGGCAATGCTTTGGTCAGTGCTTTTTCTGCCCAGTAAATGTCTTTAAGAGAATCAACAAATAATTCTCTTAGTCCTTCTGCGGCAGTCGATTTTGGTTTTACTGCTCCTTTAGCCGTTGTAGAACCAGCCTTTGATGATGTTGCAGAACCAGTTTTAGATTTTGAAGTAGCGGCAGTAGATTTCGCAGCTGCGGTTTTTGATTTAGACGCTGTGCTCTTAGTAGCGGCAGTTGCTTTTTTGTCCTTTGTGTCTGTAGTTTTCATAATGATTTTGTTTTAAAATTAAATTTTCACATTACAAATCTAGGCGCGTCATAAATGGGTTTGATTATAAGATTTACTGAAAAGTTTATAGTATTTTTCGCTTAACAGATTGATTGTGATTCCTTTAATTTTGAAACCTATAAACAGAATCATATAAATAAACTTCAAATGCCTTTATTGAATTTTGGATATAAAATTAAATCCATCGTCATGCCAGAAGGTCCGAGTATCATCATTTTAAAAGAAGCAGTTCAATCATTTACCGGTAAAGAAATTATATCGGTTTGCGGCAATAGCAGTATAGACCAACAGCGTTTGCTACACCAAAAGGTTATTGCATTTAAAAGCTGGGGCAAACATTTTTTAATTTGTTTTGAAGATTTAACGTTGCGCATCCATTTGCTTATGTTTGGAACTTATCGCATCAATGAAAGGAAACTTTCACCGCCGAGGCTGAGCCTTACCTTTAAAGATGGGGAAATTAACTTTTACACTTGCTCAATAAAATACCTCGAAGGCAATATCAATGACCATTATGATTGGAGTGCTGATGTGATGAATGACCAATGGAATGTAAAAAGCGCCAGAAAAAAATTAAAAGCGGTTCCGAAACAGTTGGTTTGTGATGTATTATTAGACCAGGATATTTTCTCGGGCGTAGGAAATATTATCAAGAATGAAGTATTGTATCGTATCAAGTTGCACCCAGAATCGCGGACAGGCGATATTCCGCCAAGGAAATTAAATGAAATGATCGATGAAGCCCGCATCTATAGCTTTCAGTTTTTAGAGTGGAAAAAAGACTTTACCCTAAAAAAGCATTGGCTCGCACATACCAAAAAGATTTGCATTAGATGTGACCTGCCTCTGATAAAAAAGTATACCGGAACAAAAAAACGCAGGAGTTTCTTTTGTGAAAACTGCCAAAAATTATATAGTAAAGATGAATAGTAGTAATGTACATATCGGCTGCTCAGCATTCAATAACGGATATTGGAAGCCACTTTTTTATCCTGAAGGGCTGCCTCGCAATAAATGGTTTGAATTTTACTGTGAACATTTCAACACATATGAGATCAATGCTACCTTTTACACTTTCCCAACATTGAAAAGTTTAGAATCGTGGTATAATAAAACGCCACCCAACTTTACTTTTGCTGTAAAGGCACATAAAACAATTACGCACTTTAAAAGATTTAATAATTGCGCCGAAGAAGTCGCAGCGTTCTATGAAATTGCCTCAGCGGGACTCAAAGAAAAGCTGGGTTGTATTTTATTTCAATTGCCGCCAAGTTTTAATTACAGTCCCGAGAAACTCGAACTTATAATAAGCCACTTAAATCCGGATTTTAATAATGTTATTGAATTCCGCCATGCCAGTTGGTGGCGTGAAGAAGTTTATGAAGCACTATCGATCCATAACATTACTTTTTGTAGTGTTAGTTATCCCAATCTTCCTGAGACGGTGGAAGTGACTTCATCAATAGGATATGTGCGGCTGCACGGAGTTCCGAAATTGTTCTATTCTGAGTACAGCGATGACAACCTAAAGCAATGGCAAAATGAAATATTACAAAGCAAATGGGAGAAAGCATTCGTTTATTTTAATAATACTGCTAACACAGCGGGAATTATAAATGCCCTTTATATGAAGCAACTCATTTGATGTTCGAATACTGTAAATTATAAAGTGTAAAGCATAACCCATGTTGATTGTCAGTCTTTTAAATTTGATAAATCAATTACTACTATTATGAAAAAATCATTTATATTACCCGTCACTTTATTAGGAATGTTTACTGCCGTTGCACAAGTAGACAGTACAATGACCACGCAACTCAATCGTCAGATTCAGAACAAGAGTTCGATGAACAAGTCATCCGGAAATGTACAGGCACCCAGTACAGAAAACATTCAGGATACAAGAAAAGTCAGAAAGATGGTTCAAAGTAATGACCGTGGCACAATACGAACCAATGATGATAAAGGTTTAGAAAGAACAGCACCCATCATCTCAACACCAGCAACAGCACCAAATAATGAAAATACCAATACGGTAACGCCTTCTGTTATTAATGGCAATAAAGACAGTATGGAAGCCGGGACTAAAGTTCCTACGCCTTAATGAGAATAAATTCCAAAAAAAGAATCCGGCTTGTTATAAACTATAACAAGCCGGATTCTTTTTACCACACTACATTTAATCCATTTGCTCATTGAGGTCAATATTATTGTCGGTACAATAAGCATGTATTTTACGGTATTCTTCCATGGTTGTAGTATATTTTTTTGTGGCTTCGGTACAGGCAAACATTTGTTTAGGATCATCAAACTCATTGTCGCTGTCGCTTTGGCAGAAGCGGTCCATATCAGATTGAAGGGCTTCAGATTTGTCTTTGAGGTTTTTTAGTTTTTCGGCGTAAGTCATAATAACAGGAATTATATTAATAGTATAGATTTAATCTACTCTACTCAAATTTAATGTAAAAAAGAGTGGTAAAAAAGTTTTACATCTTTATTTTAAGAAAAATATAGGTTGTAGACGATTCTGTTCATGATAATTTATACCTATTAATAAATTACAATTCTTCAAGCTTCCAACCAAATATTGAAAATCTTGCTGGACATTCCGTAAGACTAATTGCTTGTCCTGATTTTACCTTTACAAAAGCAAGATGAACTACTCTCTAACAAGTTTGCATCTTGAAAATAAAAGCTAAAAAACTCATTTGAAAAAGAATTAAATTAAATTGGACGATCATGAAAAAAATTATTTTACTCAGCATTATGTTTAACCTGTTCTTTACTGTTCAGGCACAGAAATTAGCTGCTAGTGAGGTGCCTCAGGCAGTAATTGCAGCATTCAGGAAATCGAATCCAACGGTGAGCAATCCCGAATGGAAAATGGACAAATCTAATTATCAGGCGCGTTACGTTTTTGACAAAAGGCAGCGTTTGGTTACTTACAGTAAAACCGGAACACCAGTCGTTCACGACAGTAAAGTTGCAATTGCCGCATTACCACCCGGAGTGAAAGTATATCTTGATAAAAATTTTCCCGGGCACAGCGATGAACTTGATAAAGTCATAAAAATCACTAAGCCCGATGGCGTAGTTAATTATGACATTGAAATTGATGGTAAAGATTTAATATTTGACGATAAAGGAAAATATTTAAAGACACTTAAAAAGTAAAAAAGAAACCTCTCATTAATGGGAGGTTTTTTTTTAACAGCATGTTAAACTGGAAATGGCATAACTTATTTAAAAAGTCTCATAACATTTTTTTTGGGTTCATGGCAGAACTTTATGATTCTGAAAAAAGAGCTATTAAGTGAGCTCACATCAATATCCATAAGACTTTCTTCAAGCAATTTTAAATTATTAGGTATGGTTAAAGTAAATAAGCTGGGCGTAATATTAGAGAAAACAAATTTAGTTTTTGAAAATGAAGGCGTACTGAATCCGGCTGTAATAAAAGAAGGTGAATCGGTACATATTTTTTACCGTGCGGTAAGCAAAGGCAATCATTCTACCATTGGGTATTGTGTGCTCAACGGACCATTATTAGTGAATAAGCGTTTGGAAAGTCCGCTAGTGGGTCCGGAGTTTGATTATGAATCCCATGGAATAGAAGATCCCAGAATTGTAAAAATAGATGACCTTTATTACCTTACCTACACAGCTTATGATGGTTTGAATGCCTTGGGCTGCCTTGCCACATCAAAAGATTTGGTGCACTTTGAAAAGAAAGGTGTTATTGTGCCGCAAATCACTTATAACGAATTCATCCGCCTTACGCAAACCAAAGGGCTGATCAAAAATAAATACTATCGCATGAACCAGCACGAAGGTGTTCTTGAAAAAGACCTCGACAAGATGCTGCTGTGGGATAAAAATGTGGTCTTTTTTCCAAGACGCATCAATGGGAAACTGTGTTTCATCCACCGGATCAAACCGGGAATACAAATTGTATCGGGTATCGACAGCCTTGAGGACCTGACACCTGAATTCTGGGAAAACTATCTTATTCATCTTGATGAAAACATCCTCATGGATCCGAAATTCGACCATGAAAGAAATTATATAGGGGGTGGCTGTCCGCCGATTGAAACAGAAGCAGGCTGGCTGATGGTATACCATGGCGTACATGAATCAGTAAACGGATATGTTTATTGCGCCTGTGTTACCTTACTCGATCTTGAAGATCCTAAAAAAGAAATTGCGCGTTTGCCATATGGATTGTTCCAGCCAGACCAGGAATGGGAACTCAAAGGCTACGTTAGAAATGTTTGCTTCCCATCGGGAGCAGCGGTTTTTGATGACACGCTTTATATTTATTACGGCGCAGCCGATGAACGGATTGCGTGTGCATCAGTGAGCATAAAAGAATTGTTGAACGAACTCCTATCAAATACAGAAAATCATGAGAAATAAAATCCTTATCAACCAGCAAAACGAATTCAGTTCTAAACTACAAAAGTTTATTCCGGATGACCGGTTTGGTACGCATGAGCAAAGCCATCCCATGCCGGAGATTTTATTTATATCCTCTTATCCGCCGAGGGAATGCGGTATAGCGACTTATACTCAGGATTTGATAAAAGCCCTTACCAATAAATTTAGTGATTCGTTTGCCATAAAGATCTGCGCGCTCGCTAATGAAAATGAGAAGCACATTTATCCGAAAGAAGTAATGCATATTCTGGAGACAGATGATGCAAAATCTTACCGCCAGCTTGCCATCGACATTAATAATAATGACGCGATAGAGATTGTTCTTATTCAGCATGAGTTTGGGTTGTTCAGAAGCAATGAGTCTGATTTCCTCCAATTCCTTAATTCTTTAATCAAACCGGTGATGCTGGTTTTCCATACCGTGTTACCGCGTCCGGATGATGCGCTTCGCCTCAATGTAGAAAAACTGGGCAAGGTAGCAGAAGCCCTGATCGTTATGACCCATTCTTCGGCAGAAATCTTAGCACGTGATTATGATGTTGAAGCTGATAAAATTACTGTAATTGGTCACGGAACACACCTTGTTGAACACACAGATAAAAACGAATTAAAAGAAAAATACAATCTTAGAGGGAAAACGGTTCTTTCTACTTTCGGCCTTTTGAGTTCAGGCAAAAGCATTGAAACTACACTTGATGCCATGCCTGTCATTGTTGAAAAAAACCCGGATGTTGTTTTTTTAATCATTGGCAAAACACATCCATCTGTTGTGCAGCATGAAGGTGAAAGTTACCGTAACATGCTCGAGGATAAAATCTCAACCTTACAACTGCAGGATAATGTGCAGTTTGTTAACCGATTTCTCACATTGCCGGACTTACTCGAATATTTGCAGATGACCGATGTTTACCTGTTTACTTCAAAAGATCCTAACCAGGCGGTGAGCGGTACATTTTCTTATGCCTTAAGCTGTGGCTGCCCGATTATTTCAACACCTATCCCGCATGCGACAGAAGTTTTAAAAGATGAAACCGGAATCATTATCGATTTTGGAAATTCTGAACAACTGGCTAAAGAAGTCAACCTGCTACTGAGTGATGATGCGCTTCGTCTTAAAATTAGTGCCAACGGATTGCATAAAATCGTTCCGAATGCCTGGGAGAATTCGGCTTTGGCACATGCAGAGTTGTTTGCCAAAGTGAGTGACCATCCGGTAAAATTGCATTATAAAGTGCCACCGGTGAAGCTCGACCACATGAAAAAAATGACTACTCCATTTGGGATCATTCAATTCTCGATAATCAACCATCCGGATATTGATTCAG
>Ga0247814_10001452_pt1 | contig 14003 bp, 15 predicted proteins | sample UWRJL179409R1_FD_179947 | JGI IMG/M metagenome (GOLD analysis project Ga0247814, IMG submission 179947) | Plant litter microbial communities from Arlington Agricultural Research Station in Wisconsin, United States - UWRJ-L179-409R-1 | ecosystem: Environmental > Terrestrial > Plant litter >...
GCGGGATCTCGAACTGCTGCATAAGAGGCCGCGCATCCATATCGTGTTGTATTAGCCGTTTGGCAATAACAATGTCGCCTATTTGTAATTCATGATTAATAGCCCCTGCAACACCGGTAAAAATAAGTTCGGTAATATTAAAATGGTGTATTAATGCCGATACCGTTGCGGCAGCTGCCACCTTACCCCAGCGTGAAAACACCACTACGGTAGCAATACCGTTAATGGTTCCGGTAGTGTAAATGCGCCTGCCTATGGTTACAGCCACAGGATTATGGAGCAATGTAATTACACCTTCAATTTCCTGGGGCATGGCGCCCATAATGCCTATTGTTTTTTTCATCTTTAAACCCGTGTCAAGAAGGTTCCTTATCATCAAGTTTTTTAATAATTAAAGTATCTTCTTCAATCACAATAATTACTTTTTCGCCAATTTTAAAGCCTGCTTTTTCCATCCAGTTTCCTGACAAGGTCAGCTTAGGGTTAATACTTTTAGTCCAGCGATTTTTCACTAATTGTGCTGATACAGTAAGAAGTCTTCGGGTTATGATTTTCTTCATGATAATATGTTATTGAGTTTTAAATCAATAACATATGAAATCATATAATCCTCTTGTAAGAGGATTAATTACTACTTCTCCTGCTCTGCCAATACTTTTTTAGGATCATATCCAAACAGGTAATTTTGCTTAATAACCTCCGGTATGCCCGGTGGCAGCATTTTTTCCCAGCCTGTTTTACCTTTGTTAATCATTTTAAGCACTTCGCGCGAGAAGATATCCAGGTTTTTGGTATCTACATCGCTAATATCTATAACCTTACCATTAAATTTAAAGAACTTGTACAGCTCTTTCATACGCGGGTGTACCTTCAGGTTTTCAGAATCTATAACCTGGCCGTGCTCATCTTTCATAGGATATAAATACACTTTCAGGTCGCGGTAAAATAGTTTACCAAAAGCCTCAAGTATACCGCCGCTTAGGTGTCGGTAGTATTTTTCGTCAAAAATATCAATCAGGTTGCTCACGCCCATAGCAAGCCCCATGCGGGCTTTGGTATAGCTCGAAAAGTATTCAACAACCTTATAGTATTCCTGAAAGTTAGATATCATAACATTCTGTCCAAGAGAGCACAGCAATTCGGCGCGGTCCATAAAATCACGTTCATCTATCTCGCCTTCAGAGCGCAGGTTGCTCAGTGTGATTTCAAAAACAACCAGCGTTTTTTCAAGGTCTACCTTATTTTCTTCAAGAAACATTTTGTATGATTTCTCATACATATCCATGTTTACTTTAGTAACCGGCCTAAAACTACCCCTTAAAGCAAGTATATTCTTTTTGTAAAGTATGGCAGCAGGCAATACGTTATGCCCCGTAGGGTCAAACATTACCGCATCGGTCATGCCGTTCTTAACCAGCTGCAGGCTCATAAGCCTGTTATCTACATCGGCAAAGCGCGGGCCGCTAAAGTTTATGGTATCTATTTCAAGCTGGTCTTTATCAAGGTGGTCATACAGGTAGCGCAGCAGTTTTTTAGGGTCGTTGTACTTATAAAAAGCCCCGTATATAAGGTTAACGCCCAGTGTGCCCAGGGTTTCCTGTTGCAGCCTTGCATCATTTTCTTTAAACCGAATGTGCAGCGTTATCTCGTTATAATCTTCATCCGGCTCTACCTGGTAGCGTATACCCACCCAGCCGTGGCCTTTAAACTGCTTTGCAAAATCTATGGTAGCTACCGTGTTAGCGTAGCTAAAAAACACTTTGCTGGGGTGTTTTTCGCGCTTAAGCCTGTCTTCCATAATGCGTACCTCGTGGGCAAGCATTTTTTTAAGGCGGCTCTCGGTTACATAGCGGCCGTCTTCTTCGTTGCCGTATATGGCATCGCTAAAATCTTTATCGTAGGCAGACATTGCCTTGGCAATAGTATTGGAAGCTCCCCCCGAACGAAAAAAGTGCCTTACCGTTTCCTGCCCGGCACCAATTTCGGCAAAAGTACCGTAAATGTTCTCATTCAGGTTAATACGCAATGTTTTGTCCTTTATAGAAGGTACGTGTGCAATTATTCGGTCGCCCTTTAGGGTTATGTCTGTCTCTGTTAATTTCATGGCAATGAAAGATATGTTGCAAAGTTAGGAAAACACTGCGTTTTATAAAACAATAATGCTATTTTTGTGTAAAAATAAAACAATCTTGAACGTTTGGTTTTTAGGTACGGGAACCTCGCAGGGCATACCTGTTATAGGCAGCACGCACCCGGTATGCCTTAGCAGCAACCCCAGGGATAAACGCCTGAGGGTATCGGTGTGGGTGTACTGGGAAGGATACTCGTACATAATAGATTGCGGCCCTGATTTCAGGCAGCAGATGCTTACCTGCGGCTGTACTAAAATAGACGGTATACTTTATACCCATGAACACGCCGACCATACGGCTGGCCTTGACGATATTCGCCCCTTCTTTTTCCGGCAGGGAAATATCCCTGTTTATGCGCACCAAAGGGTAATTAAAAGCCTCGAAAAACGTTTTGATTATATTTTTGAGGAAGAAGATAAATATCCCGGTGCACCATCGGTTACTATAAACGAGGTTGTAAATAATAAAATGTTTGCCATAGGCGATAAAAAGGCTGAGCCAATAGGGGTAATGCATGGTAACCTCGACATATTTGGCTATCGCATAGGCGATTTTGCCTACCTTACCGATGTTAAGACCGTTGCGCCCGAAGAAGCCGATAAACTGGAGGGATTAAAGGTTTTAGTGGTTAGTGCCCTGCGCGAAGAACCGCACCACTCGCATTTTAACCTTGAAGAGGCTTTAGCGTTTATAGCGCTCATTAAACCCGAACGCGCTTACCTTACACACATTAGCCACATGATGGGATTTCATGAAGAAGTGCAGCAAAAACTGCCGCAAAATGTTTTTTTAGCTTACGATAACCTACAGATAACTATATAATTATTTTTTTAAGACCATGAAAAAACAACTTTTCCTGTACCTGTTTATTTTTTCACTTATTATTAATGTTTTTACATACATGTACTTTACCAATAAGCAAAAGTATGAAGATGCGCGTGTAATAAACATGCAGGCTAAGCTTAAAACCGCACAGGACAGCCTTAAGGCAAATACGGCATTGCTGGACGAAGCTAATTATTTTTCGCTGGAGCATAATACCAATGCCCTGCAGTATTTTGAAGGTAAAGATATTGCCAAACTTTCTATTGCAATAAGAGATGCTATTTATAAGCAAAACAGCAACCCGGATGGTAACCCGTTAGCACAGTACCCGGCGGCAGAGGGCAGGCCGTTTACTATAAATAAGTTTAAAGTTTTAAATAACAGGTGGATCATTGCCGATTTTACAAACGGCAACCAGTGGGGAGAGGTAGTGTTAAAATATTTTATTGAGGAAGATGGGTCTGTAACTTTCGAAAATGCCTTAGCTACACTACACCCTTTTACCCCGTATTAATATTTTTTGTAATTTAGTATCCTTATTAACTACCCGCATAATGAAAAAGCCTGTTTTTATACTTATCGCTTCTGTTTGCCTGTTTTCATCGTGCGATTATATCATGAAACGCAGGGAAACCGGTAAAGAGGGTACGGAAACAAACAAGAATGTAGTGCTTGGTACCGATAAAGATGAGAACGGCTGTGTAACATCGGCGGGGTACCGCTGGAGCGTTATTAAGGAAGAATGCATTCGCCCGGTAGAGGAGTGCTACCGCCTTAACAGCATTGAACAGCTTGCAACCGAAAGCGATATAAAAAGTGTTTATGTTGTTTTTGAGGAAGATGGCGACCGTGCCGAACTTTTTTTGCCCAGCAGCACAAAATCTATAATGCTTAAAAAAGATTCTAAAAAAGGCCATTATAAAGATGCGCATTGGTCTTTATACGTACAAAACGGCTACAAGCTAAGTAAAGACGGAAAGCTTATGTTTGCCGGTGCTGCTGCCCCGCAGGAAGGGCAAATAACCGGTGATTACAGCGAAGACGGCGTTACTGCCGATGTTAAACCTACAGAAACAGATAGTTTAAAGTAATTTATATCATTTATTGATATTGGTGTTTTATGTGGTTAAAAGCGGTTTCCATTTTGAGCGAAGTGCAACGAAGTCGAAAAATATCAAAACGCTATCTTTTACGGTATTCATACACATAAAGCTATACCGTAAAATTTATTCATCAAAAACATAATAAAAACAAAGAAGCCCTTTAATTTTTTAAAGGGCTTCTTTGTTTTTAAAAATAGGTGTAATTACTTTTTAAGGCACATAAGGCCCAAACCAGTATACGCCTGCTTCGCTGGTATTATCAAGCGGTACAAAAGTTTCGGCAGATGCATTAGTGGCGTTATTGTAAAACACAAGGTTACGAAAACTTATTATATACTGGTTGCTTGCCGGCACATAGTTTATCTCTATTTTACCTGAGCGAACTAACCAGGATTGTGTTCTGTTAGGCAGGTTATTAGTATCGGTAGCACATACATCAAGAGCTGAAACGGGCCTCTCATAAACATTAAAATATAAAAATATATCTCCGGCTGCGTTGTTAATAAGGTCTATAGATTGTGGCCCGGTACCGGTAAAATAGCTTGAAGGTATTTGCAGTTCCAGCGTTTCGGTCGTTCTGGCATAATTAATTTTATATTGTTTGCCACTACTGCACCTGCGTGGTACACTTTGTTCGCCGGTAACTAAGGTATCAAAACCAAAATCAATGTTTACGGTAGTGGTAAAAGAGCCTAAAAGGTTATTAACAATCGTAACTTCCTGTTCGCCTTTGCTTAGCGTGGCGCTTTCTATAACTATCTGGTGGCTGTAACCTGTTAATTTATTTGTGGTGGGAGCCCTGTTTTCTGTAGTAGTAATAAGCAGCCTGCCGTTAGCGGTCCATTGTTCCAGCAAGGTAGGCGTACCGGAACTCTGGCATAATGCAGGAGAACTTACCGTACCGCTGTAATTGCGGTAATACATAGTGTACTGGCTGCTTCCGCCCACCATTACGGCGGTTGGTACATAATTTCCGGCGGCATCCTTAGGGCTTGCTACGTTTAAGAATACTGCTGGTGGCAAGGTCATTATAAGTGCCTCGCTGCCGTTAGTAAGGTAAATGGTATTACTGTCTGTACCACATCGTGCGGGTGCCGAGTAATCTTCAAAGTTTAGCGCTTTAAAGGTCATATCGCCATCATCGCAGCCTGCCATAACAACAAGTGCGGCAAGAAGTATATAGATTTTTTTCATAGTCTCAATTTTCAACAAAAATAATGTTTTTAATGGTTTGCAAAAGCTTTTAATGCTGCTCTGCTAAAAATAACGTTGCAAAGCATTTTTTAGGTAATTTTGTGCCAATGAAAAAAGCATATCTCGATAATGCCTCTACCACCGCCATGAACCCGCTTGTTATTAACGAAATGGTGCAGGTAATGAGTGGTAATTACGGCAATCCGTCGTCTACACACAGCATTGGCCGCCAGGCTAAAGTAGTGCTGGAAACGGCCCGCAAAACCATAGCCTCCCTTATTAACGCCGAAGCCCGCGAAATTATTTTCACGTCGGGTGGTACAGAGGCAAATAATTTAATATTGCACAGCACTGTTAAAGACCTTGGTATACGCCGCATAATAAGCAGCAGGGTAGAGCACCACTCGGTCTTAAACACATTGCCGCGCCTGGCAGAGCAATTTGGTATACGTACAGATTATGTTAACCTGTTGCCCGGTGGCCAGCCCGACCTGAAACATCTTGAAGCTTTATTGCAGGAAGAAGTACCCACGCTGGTAAGCCTTATACACGTAAATAACGAAACGGGCACGGTGCTTAACTTGCTGCAAACAGGTACTTTATGCAGGCAGTACAAAGCGCTTTTTCATACCGATACGGTACAGTCTGTCGGGAAAACCGAATTCGACCTGCGTAACCTTCCGGTAGATTTTATAGTGGCCAGCGCCCATAAATTTCACGGGCCAAAAGGTGTGGGGTTTATTTATATTACTAAAACTATTGGCTTAAAGCCAATGCTTTACGGCGGGGAGCAGGAAAAAGGCCTTCGTGGCGGTACCGAGCCGATACACCAAATTGCGGGTATGGCCAAGGCGTTAGAACTTGCATACGGCAACCTTAACGAACACAGGCAGCACATTACTGCCCTTAAAGAATACCTGCACGAACAGCTAACCATTAATTTTCCCGGTTTTAAAATTAACGGCGAAGCCCCGGGCGAAGAACTGTTCTATAATTTAACTAACGTGCTCTTGCCGCTGCCGGAAGATAAAACAGCCATGATACTCTTTAGCCTCGATATGCAGGGCGTAGAAGTATCGCGGGGCAGCGCCTGCCAGTCGGGTTCGGTAAAGCCATCGCATGTGCTTAAAGAAATCTTATCGCCCGATGCTATTAAAAAGCCATCGTTGCGCATATCTTTCAGCCACTACAATACTAAGGAAGATGTTGATTTACTTATAGAAGCGTTGAAGAAAGTATAAGTTTTGTATGTTGTTGTTCTTTAAGCAGATAAAGCTATACTGCAAAGACACGCAAAGAGACGCAAAGATTCGCAAAAAAAAGTTTGCAACCTTGTTGCGAGGACACAAAGCGCGATGAATTAATAATGGTAAATCAGTAGTGGCTTTATGAATCTTTGCTGTAAAAATTACAACATGGCAAATCAAGCAAAAAAACCGCCCCAAAAGGGCGGCCCATCTTTAAAAAACAGAACAAACTAAAACTTCATCCCTACACCAAAGCCCAGCAGTAGCGGGTTAATGTCTACTTTAGCCGGTATGCTTAAGCCCGGTGCAAGGTTAGAAGCATCAACAGTAACATCGGTATTCAGGAATATCTTTTTGGCATCCACATTTACAAAAAAGGTATCATTTATCATGTAGTCAATGCCCAGCTGAAAAGCATACCCAAAAGCATTGTCATACTTTACATCATTAACGGTATTGCCTTCTTTTACATTATAAAATATAGTATAGTTTACACCGGCACCCACGTAAGGCTTTAGCTTTTGCGTGGCATAAAAATGGTATTGCACCGTTAGGGTGGGAGGCAGCAGGTACACACTGCCCAGATCTACATTAGTGCTGGTAGGCCCGCCAATAGCCGATATATCAGATCCTGTTGTATTTACATCGTGTTTGGTTGTACCCAGTATCAGCTCGGCGGCTATGTTCTTTGTAAAAAAGTAGGTAAAATCTACTTCAGGAATAAAAGAGTTAGATATAGATACGTCACCGCCTATACTACCTATGATGGCGCTTTCGTCGGGCATTACACTTACACCCCTAAGGCGCACCTGCCATTTTTTAAAATCGGTTGTGGTGTTTTCTGTTTCCTGTGTCTGGGCAAAACCGGTACTAAAGAGTGCGATGGCCATTGCAGCATAAAATAATTTTTTCATGATTTTGTGTATTTATTGTACTCCAAAAGTATGTAAGACAAAAACCACAAAGCCTGACTAAAATCATGTTTGGTTATTTATTTTTTCAGAAAAATTAGCTGTTAATTAAACTTGAGTTTACTGCAATTGCTCCTTCAGTAATTCTTATGAAATCAACACTAATAACCCTGTAAAGTGGTATACATGGCGTTTTTCGTGTTTTGCGCTCAAATTTTACCAAAACGTGTTTTTTTGTGTTTTTTTCTTACTCATACTTGTTCATAAATACACTAATTAGCGTTTTAAGGACGTTAATTTACCTGTATTTTCACTGCTAAATTACTATATATAAAAGCCCCATGTCCTGATTGTACAAGTGTAAAATTATTAATTATTTACCTTAATAAAATTTTAAGAATTTTTGGCAGGCATATTGCTGTTCAATAAAAAACAATAAATATGAAAAAAAATATTTTAGTTCTGATGACAATTATTGGCTTTGTTGCCACTGCCACAGCCCAGCGCAAAGGCAATGTAGAATTTGGCTTAAATGCCGGGTTAAACAGTTCGTTTATATCTGATAGCTGGGGGAGTAGCGATGTGCGCACCGGGTTTAACGCCGGTGCTGCCGCCGATTTTTACTTCTCTGATTCCTGGAGCCTTAAGATAAAAGGCATCTACGACAGGAAGGGCTGGAACAACGACCGTATAGTTGTAGACGGTACTACTTACCGCGCAAACTTTGCGGTAGATTATGTTACTATTCCGGTTATGGCCAACTGGCACTTTGGGAACACTAAAAACTGGTATGTAAACTTCGGGCCTTATGTAGGTTTTCTTGTAAATGCCGAAGAAACAGCGTTTAACAGCGATGTGAAAGATATGTTTAACTCTACCGATGCCGGGCTTGCCTTGGGCTTAGGGGTTAAAATACCGCTTTCTAACTACGCAAAACTGTTTATAGAATATGATGTGCAAAGCGGCTTTACCGAGATTTTTAAACAGGATTTTAATAACGGCGATAACTCCACATCAACAAGGGGTGCATTAAATATAGGTATTAACTTTATGCTGTAATACAATTAGTTAGATAAGAATCGCCTTTGCAAAAGGGCGATTTTTTTATGTAAATTATTTCTTTTTCTTCTTCTTTTTGCCCCAGTTATTCTGCATTTTCTTATATGATCTTTTAGATACTGTACCTTTTTTCTTTGGCCGTGATTTGCCTTTGCGCTTACGTGCATTAATATTGTTTACCAACGAATTTTTAACGCCAAGCTTGTTCTTTTTGGCACTCCCTTTTTTAGCTTTTTTCTTCAGTTTGCTCATAGTGATATTTCTTTAGATACCTAAAGTTAAGAATTAGCAATGAACATATAATGTATTATAACACAGTTATAAGAGTTGTTTAGTTGTTTTACTATATTATAATTACTTCCTGCCATAACGTTCTAAAAACCGGCTTGGTGTATTGCCGGTTTTTAGTTTGAAGAGCCTCGAAAAGTAAGCATAATCATCGTAGCCCAATGCATCGGCAATCTGGTTAAGGCTGCCGCGCTGCAGTACCATTTCTTTTTTAGCCTCAAGCAGTACGCGGTCCAAGATAACATCTGTAGCTGTTTTACCCGTTACGGCCTGTGTTATGCGGTTAAGATGCTTGGCGGTCATGGCAAGCATTGATGCGTAGGCAGCCGGCGATTTTTCCTGTTTAAAGTGCTGTTCTATAAGTTCTTCAAGTTTACGAAATTTTGTGTAATACGCATTATTACCCGGCTCATAATAATTGTTTTGATGCGTGTGTAACCGCGTAGCCTCAATATACACAAGGCTAACCAGATTTGTGAGTGCCTGTTCTTTAAATTCGTTAACCGTATGGTTTTCAGTGTAAACCTGTTTAAAAAGTGATGCTATTTTTTCTAAATGTTCTTTATCTAAATACAGGGAGGGATTGCTGTGCATGCTGTAGTAAAACGGGAACCTGCTTAAGGTGCTGGTTGTGTACTGCAGTTCGTAGAACTCCCGGGTATGAAAGAAGATATACCCTTTAGTATCGGGCGATAGTTCCCAATGGTGGGTTTGCCCGGGGTTGAGAAAAAAAAGTGCCCCCGGTATAACATTATAAACCGAGAAATCAACCTCATGGATGCCGCTACCGTGTGTGAATAAAATTGCAAGGTAAAAATTATGCGAGTGGGGCAGGGCTATATCCTTATGGCGCGTTACCAAATGATCCTCAAGGGTATTGACGTAAAAATCTTCGGCACTATCGTGGTCATGAAACTGTCTTATATCTAAAACACTGGTTTTCTTCATATTGATTTGTTTGTAAGCTAAATATGTGGTCATATAACTTCTGATTTTGTGTAGTTCGATCTGAAATCTACCCTGTAAAATCTGAAATATTCTTTTTCATGTCTTAAAAGTACAAAAAATTGCGCATATTGTATATTTACTTAATTCTTTATCTGTCATACCTTTGAATAAAAAAATCATGTCACAATTCATAGATATCTTAGAGGAAAAATGTCCTAAATGTGGGGAAGGAAAAGTATTTGCTAAAAAAGGCAACCCACTGCTGTTCCGTATGCCGCAAATGAATGCCAAATGCCCTTGCTGTGGCCATAAATTTGAAAAAGAAACCGGCTATTTTTTTGGCTCTATGTATGTTAGCTACGGACTTACCGTTGCCGAGATGATAGCTGTTTTTCTTGTAGCCCAGTTCTTTATAAAAAGTTTTGGTGGCATGATGGCGCTTATAGCTACATTAGCTGTTTTACTTAGCACCTTTAACTTTAGGCTGTCGCGCATGATATGGATCTATATGCTTGACGGTAAGAACCGTACCGTTTAAGGATTAAAGGCATCAAATAATTCTTTATTTAAATTAATGCTTATTGCCAGCCTGTGGCTGCTTATATCTCCTATAGCCGGCGATGTTACCCTTATATTGTAGCCATAAGTAATATTTATAAGCCCAAACATACTGAGGCCAACTTCGGGAAGGATCCTGAATTCTGATGTGGAGCCTTTAAAGTAATTTATGGCCGAAAGCCGTACTACACCAATAAGAATGCAAACTTCATAACCTACTTTCGGGGCTATAATAAAATCGCGTCCGGTTCTTAAATTAGATTCGGCACCTATCCGGTAACCCGCTATTCCCAGTACCGAACCATTAGACAGTACTTCGCCAATATTTAAATTAGCCTCGGCAAAAGCCTGCCGTTGTACAATAAAGCCCGGTGAAAATGAGAGGTCATTAAAATGTCCATCCTCATCAGCAATTGCAGCAGGAAGCTGAGGCTCATTACTTTGAGCAATGGTAACTGCGCAGCATAAAAGCGCAATTATGCTATAATATATTGGTGCTTTCATTACTCAAATTTCTATTTGTTTAAATGTTTACTTGTAAAATCTAATCAAAATAAGCAACAAAATCGTTAGTAACCGCTTTGTTGTAAACAAGGTCTATCTGGCTTTTAAGTATACGGTCTTCAGACAGTTCCGGTAAATTATCAGCATCATGCCAGGCAACATCAAGCAAATCAAAACCTTTGTGCAAAGTGGCAGATGTTGCCTCGCAATATATAACCATTTTGTATACATAAAAAGGCTGCGGAGGGTGAGGATGGTTGCGCTTATCAAATACCGCCAGCAGGGCTATAGGTGTTACATCAAGCCCGGTTTCTTCGTTAACTTCTTTAACGGCAACCTCTCGAGGGGTTTGGCCAACATCGGCCCAACCGCCGGGAAGCGACCATTTACCATCGGCGCTTTCGCGGGCCAGCAGTACCTGTTTTTTATCTTTAGATAGCACCAGTGCCCGTACATCGGTCTTTACGGTAGGGTAATCAGTTACAGGGATAAACATTGTTTTAAGTGCCGTAATCTCATTACCGCTTACCTGACTCATCAGTTCAAGGCTTATCTCTAAAAGTTCGGTATAACGCTCACGGTCATAATCGTTAGAGCAGTATAACAAGCCGGTATCGGCAAGGGCTTTTAGCTTTTTTATTTGTGTAAGGATGTCGTGCATATAATAGTTTAATGGTTTTCGTAAATATATGAAAACCATTAAACCTGAGTACTTAATTTTTATGATTTAGAGCGGCTATCTAAGCGCTTGTTTGCAATGTGCAGTCCCGCTTTTCGCTTTATCCCTCCTGCGTCGGGGGATGCCGCTGCAATCGGGGCTAAGGGGTAAGTTTTGAGATATTTATCTACAAAGCTTTCTCCATCTTTGCAACAATTTCATCTAAACAAAGATTGTTTATGCTGCCCTCATGGGTATGTTTAGTGGCTTTAGGCGATGTAAACGTGCCGTTATCTACCTGTTCGCCCACAATTTTATAAGCATCTCTAAACGGCACTCCGGCGGTAACCAGTTCGTTTAGAGAATCTACCGTAAAAAGGTAATCGTATTTTTTATCATCTAAAATATGCTCGTTAACCTTTATCTCTTTTATAGAATACACCGCCATTTCAAGGCATGATTTCAGGGTTTGAAAGGCTGGGAACAACCCTTCTTTTAGTAACTGGAATTCCCTGTGGTAGCCGCTGGGCAGGTTATTGGTAATAAGCGTAAGCTCGTAAGGCAATGCCTGTATCTTGTTGCATTTGCCGCGTATCAACTCAAAAATATCCGGGTTCTTTTTATGCGGCATAATGCTGCTGCCTGTGGTTAAATGCTGCGGCAGGCCAATAAAATTAAAATTCTGACTCAGGTACAGGCAAATATCCATAGATAGTTTAGAGAGCGTTCCTGCTACCGATGCCATTGCAAACGCGGCTGTTTTTTCGGTTTTGCCACGGCTCATTTGTGCCGCTACCGAATTGTATTTTAACGCAGCAAACCCCATTTCTTTTGTTGTAAAAGTACGGTCTATAGGGAAGGAGCTGCCGTATCCTGCGGCAGAACCCAACGGGTTTTGGTCGGCTACAGTGAGCGCTGCATTTAGCATTGTAACATCGTCAATGAGCGTTTCGGCATAGGCCGAAAACCACATCCCGAAAGACGACGGCATAGCCACCTGAAAATGCGTATATCCCGGTAAAAGAATATCCTGGTATTGTTTACTTAAAGTAATTAATAAATCAAATAATTCTTTTACCTGTGCTTTTATAGTTTGTAATTCGGCTTTAACATAGAGGTGTACATCGGTTAAAACCTGGTCGTTACGGGAACGCGCAATATGTATTTTCTTACCGGTATCGCCCAGTTTTTCAATTAACAGGTATTCAACTTTACTGTGTACATCTTCAAAAGAATCTTCAATAGTAAAATTGCCATCCTTTATTTGTGCCAATATTTTCTTTAAAACTACTACAAGGTCGTCTGCTTCATCCTTTGTAATAAGCCCTGTTTTACATAGCATCTTAGCGTGCGCTATAGATCCCAGTACATCATACTCGGCCAGTACAAGGTCGAGTTCGCGGTCATTGCCCACAGTAAAGAGGTCGGTTTTTTTATCAGTAGGTATGCCTTTTTCCCAGAGTTTCATTTAGTTGTAGTTGTTTTTTGCCACGAATTACACTAATTTCACAAATCATTCTGTAGTATTAGTTGCGAATTAAAGGCAATTATTCAAATTTTGCAGCTTGTTGTTGTGACTGTATCATATCCTGTTTCAGGAATTTAGAAAGTATCTTTATATACAGTTCAACTCCCTCTTCAATTTCTTTAATATATATAAATTCGTCGGCACTGTGTGAGCGCGGCGAATAGCCCGGCCCCAGCTTAAGCGACTGGCAGCTTAGTACCGACTGGTCACTTAACGTAGGCGAACCATACGTAGTCCTGCCCAGCTCAATACCTGCCTGTACCAAGGCGTGTTGTTTAGGTATAGAGGAAGAATTTAGGTGCAGCGAACGCGGCGTAACCTTCGCTTTACTGCCTATTTCTCTCTTAATAATTTCCAATACTTCGGTGTTGGTGTAACAGTCATTAACGCGAACATCTACAACCAAATGGCACTCGGCGGGTACAACATTATGCTGCTTACCTGCCTGTATGCCGGTAACGGTCATTTTCATTGGGCCCAAAACTTCCGATTCTTTTTCAAACCTGTAATCCCTGAACCATTCGGTTACGGCTATAGCATTGTATATCGATACATTATCGTTAGGATGTGCGGCATGCCCGGGAGTTCCTTCAACCACTACATCAAGCACTAAAAGGCCTTTCTCGGCAATGGCAAGCTGCATCTCTGTTGGTTCGCCCACAATGGCACATTCCAGTTCCGGCAGGTGTTTCAGCACGCTGTTAAGGCCGTTCTTGCCACTGCTTTCTTCTTCGGCAGATGCCACAATAACAAGGTTATAAGGCAGGTTTTCTAAACTATAAAAGTAAGTAAATGTAGCCAGTAAAGATACCAGGCAACCACCTGCGTCGTTACTGCCCAGGCCAAACAATTTGCCATCTTTCTCTATAGGTTCAAACGGGTCTAATGTATATCCTTGGTTAGGCTTTACGGTATCGTGGTGCGAGTTAAGCAAAAGAGTAGGTTTCTGCTTATCAAAATGCTTGCTGTATGCCCAAAGGTTATTGTTTTCCCTTTCGTAAGGGATATTGTTTGAGTCAAACCATGCTTTTATCAGCAACGCCGTATG
>Ga0247814_10001454_pt1 | contig 13992 bp, 12 predicted proteins | sample UWRJL179409R1_FD_179947 | JGI IMG/M metagenome (GOLD analysis project Ga0247814, IMG submission 179947) | Plant litter microbial communities from Arlington Agricultural Research Station in Wisconsin, United States - UWRJ-L179-409R-1 | ecosystem: Environmental > Terrestrial > Plant litter >...
CTGTGCAGGATTCTCCGAACTCTGCAGGTGTAGTAATTGATGCGATCAGATATGTATATGTTGCGAGAGAATTAGGTCTTGTAGGTGCTTTAAGAGGGCCTTCTGCCTCAACTCAAAAAACTCCGCCAGAGCAAATGATGTTCAGTGATGCCATCTATGAATGCCATTCACTAGCAAAACGTAAGTTAACTGATTCTACAAAAAAACAATTGAAAAAATAGAGTAATTATTTTACTTACTGACCACTACAGTTTAAATCACTGTAGTGGTTTTTTTTTGATCCGGCCATTTTGATTTCACGTATGGTATAATAGCTATTGCCAAAACAAATGATCAACAAACAGCAAACACCTTTAATGGAATGGGGTAAAAACTGGCGTGAAATTTTTCAGCTCAGTCCCCAGCCTATGTGGGTATACCATCTGGATACACTAAAATTTATAGATGTTAACCATGCTGCATTGGTACATTATGGTTACTCTTTTGATGAATTTTTGGCATTGACCATTTTTGAGCTGAGTTTAAAGGAGGATATTGATCTTTTCAGATTTGCAGTTCCCTTAATTAAAACGTTTAAGCGAAATGATGAAAATGAAATTTATCGGCATGTGAAGAAGAATGGTCAGGTAATCGATGTTAAGATCAGCAGCAACCTCATTACTACGGAGCAGGGAAAAGCGGCGCTGATTGCTGTGACAGATATTACAGCTATTATCAGATCTGAACAGGAATTAGAGAAATCAAGGGAAGAACTGCAGAAGAGCGAAAAGCGATTCAAAGCTTTAGTGCAGGAAGGATCAGATCTGATCGCGGTTATTGATTTAGAAGGCTATTATACATTTGTCAGTGAAAGCTTTAAACCGATTCTTGGATTTTTACCTGCTGATTTTATAGGTAAAAGTGCTTTTGAATTTATCCATACTGACGACAGGAAACGTGTGCTGGCTACCCTCTCTTCCATAACGGAGAAAAAAAGAGTCACATTTGAGCCTTTCAGGTTTATCAATAGCAATAATGAATGGAGGTGGATTTCGACTACAGCAACCGATTTGACAGATGATCCAGCAGTCGCCGGTATTGTAACGAACTCTAATGACATCACAGAATCAATTATTAAAAGAGATCAGCTCCGCTTAAGTAACGAGCGTTACAGGCTGGCATTAAAAGCAGCGGATGAAGCTATTTGTGACTGGGACATTGAGAATGATACTACAGACTGGGGGAGTGGCTTCTATGAGATATTTGGTTATGATCTGGCCATTTACAGTAACACGATCTGGTCTGATAATATTTATCCGGAAGACAGGGCGGGAGTACTGGAGGAGATGCAAAGAGTAATAGCGGACCCGCAAAGGGATATTCTGTATTCGGAATGCCGTTTTATTAAAGCAAATGGAGAAGTAATTAATCTGCAGTTCAGGATGTTGTTTTTAAGAAATGAACAGGGCAAAGCCCTGAGGGCTGTTGCTTCCTTCAGAGATATCACCGCTATAAAACAAACTCTGTATCAGGTGCAAAGTCAGAATGAAAGGCTCAAAGATATTGCCTGGGCACAGTCTCACACCGTCCGTGCCCCACTGGCAAGGATTATGGGATTAATCGAATTACTCAAAACAGAGGGCTCTCCCTGCAACTATCAAAACGAACTGATGGAATATCTTTGTGTTTCTGCGGCAGAACTTGATGAGGTGATCAGAGAGATTGTCCGCAAAACGGAAGCCCTGAAAATTAAATGATCCGTTAATAGGCATTAATATGTCCCCTTAAAACCTGTGATGTAGTCCGCAGAATAATTTTTATATCAAGGTAGACCGACCAGTTTTCCAGGTACCAGATGTCATGCTCCACTCTTTTCTCCATTGCTTCAGTCTGCAGGGTCTCTCCCCGGTAACCATTAATCTGTGCCCATCCTGTGATGCCTGGCTTTGAGTAATGTCTCACCATATAGTTCTTTATGACATGCCTGTATTGTTCGGTATGTTTAAGCATGTGTGGTCTGGGACCTACCACACTCATATTTCCGATGAGTACATTGATAAATTGCGGGAATTCATCGAGGCTTGTCCTCCGTAAAAATCTTCCCAATGCGGTAATTCTGTCGTCATTCCTGCTGGCCTGCCGGTGATGGCAGTCGCTGTTTACCCGCATGCTCCTGAATTTATAACACCAGAAGCTTTTATTATCTCTTCCACTGCGGTGCTGTTTAAAAATGACTGGTCCCCTGCTGTCCAGTTTAATCAGTATCGCCAGTAGCGGATATAACCAGCTGAGTATAAAAAACAGTACAAAACAGCTGAATATCAGATCAAAAGTACGTTTGATATAGCGGTTATAGCGTTCTTCCTGTGGGTAAGCCGATTTCAGCCGAATGACAGTTACCTCCGGTGGCTTTTGAACGCTGGTGAAAATATTAAGCCTTTCAGCTAGTTTGTCTGCTTGTTTCATGTGTTAAGAGATTAGGGTGACTAAAGCTGGTTCTTCAACACGTTCCATCAGGCCTTGTAAAATATTGTTCTTGTTGAGGAAGGTTTCTGCATACTTTCGGCCATTGATATTCGCATCAGAATAATCAGCTGTACAGCAGTCGAGGATACTTTCCAGCAGTAATTGCTCATTCTCACAATCGATCACTACACCCATTTTATTTTCATTAATGACCGCATGCAGGGTAGTGCCCGGCTCGGCAGTAACTAAAGCAAGTCCGCCGGCCGACCAGATAGCGGTAAGCTTAGACGGCATCATGAGGTCACACGCGCTCTTTTTCTGTAACACCAGGTGAACATCGGTCATATTCAGTAGCGCATTAAATGCATCGAGAGGTTGTGTGGGTATAAACACCAGGTTCTTCAATTGATGATGCGCTGCAAGTTTAAGCAATCGTTCTTTATAAGGCCCGTTGCCACAAATCACAAACTTGATCAGACTATGGTGTTCCAGGTTCTTGGCAATAGAAATCAGACTTTCCAGTCCCTGTTTTTCACCGATACTACCAGAATATAACACGATCTTATCTTCAGGCGCAAAGCCCCATTGCTTTTTAAGGTCGTCCCTGCCAATCAGCAGTGGATAGAACAATTTTGTATCTACCCAGTTAGGAAAAAGAATCACCTCCTTATTTGTTTTTTTAGCCACTTTATGCAGCATTCCTGAAGAGATCGTACTCACATAGTTGGCGCGGTCAATAATATATCTTTCCATTGCAAAAAGGACCTTGAAAGCTGATTGCGTCTTTAAAACCTTTAGGTCTCTCGCCGCCTCAATTTGCAGGTCATGGATATGGTAAACAATTTTACCCCCCTTGAAGAAGCGGTACATCAGCGCCAGAAAACCGAGGTGAAAAGGTGGCGCCATACAAAAAATCTGGTGATGCCCGGGTTTAAACAGCAGGTAAACCGTCATGAAGAATGCAGAGATTAAAAAGCTGGCATCGTGTAAAATCCTTCTTAACCCTGTAGGTTTTTTCGGTACATATAAAGGACAGCGGTAAACATTCAGCTGCCCATCCCTCCATACTTCTTTTTTATAAAAAAGCCCGGAATAAGGCTTTTGAACCTTCCAGTTTGGATAATATGGGAATGAAGTGAGTACTGTGCATTCGTACCCGCTATCCACCAGCCAGTCGGCCATTTCTCCGGTATATTTCCCTATACCAGTGAGTTCCGGGGCAAAGTTAATGCCCATTACCAGGACTCTTTTTTGATGAGTAGAATTTTGTGTCATTACAGCGTTTTTTTAGATTTTTGACAATAGGATCCCCTGGCCGCCATATCTGGCAGTGTCGGTCCTGAAAAAGAAAGGTTAAAGAGCTTAGGTAATTACAGTAAGAATGTCTTCGATTACAGATAATGCAGGAATAGCGGTGACGAACTTAGCATGCCATCTTTTTGCATAACTCAGGTGCTCTATGATCTCTTTTTTCAGATTCCATGGGAAAATGATGATATAGTCAGGCTCTTCAGTCATTAGAACTGATTCTTCCACTACAGGAATATGACTTGCCGGAAGCCACATATTTTGTTTATGCGGACTGGCATCAACTACAAAAGAGACACTATCTTCATGTACATCACAATAATTCAGGAATGTATTTCCTTTTGCTGCGGCGCCATATCCGGCAATTTTTTTACCGGCCAGTTTTTCCTTGTGTAGAAAATTATTAAATTCTTCCCTGATCTTCTCCACCTTTTCCTGGAAATTCTGGTAGTAAGCAATTGTATTCATGCCCTTACTGATTTCTTTTTCCAGTAAGGCAGCTACATTTGGTGAGATTTCCTTTGAGGCATCTTCAGCATGTCTGGCATAGATTCTCAATGAACCGCCATGTGTAGGTATTTCTTCCACATCGAAGAGCTCCAGTCCCTGCGCAGCGAAAATCTGCTTTACCGTATAAAAAGATAAATAAGAAAAATGCTCGTGGTAGATCGTATCAAACTGATTGTTCTGCACCAGCTGCATCAGGTGTGGGAATTCCATCGTAATAATTCCTGTGCTGCTCAGCATCACTTTCATTCCCCTTACAAAATCTACGATGTCCGGTACATGTGCCAGCACATTGTTCCCGATCAGCAGATCGGCCGTCACGCCATTCTCCACCAGTGTGGTGGCTAAATTTGTTCCAAAAAATTCAGTAATGGTCTCTATGCCTTTTTCTCTCGCCACTTCCGCAGTATTTGCCGTAGGTTCAATGCCCAGAACGGGAATCTGCTGCTCTTGAAAATATTGCAGCAGATAGCCATCATTGGAGGCGATCTCCACTACTTTCGAATTGCTATTGAAACCAAATCTGTCCACCATCGCATAAGTGTAATCCTTTGCGTGCTGCAGCCAGCTGATTGAAAATGAAGAGAAATACACATAATGATCGTCAAAGATGGTATCGCACTTTTTATATTCCGCAATCTGTGTTAAAAAACAAGCGCGACAAGTATAGACCTTCAGTGGATATACTGCCTCTGGCTGATCAAGCTGCTCATGGGTAAGAAACGAATTCGCAGCGGGCGAACTGTTCAGATCAATAAAGACATCAGTTAATTCTGATGCGCAAAACCTGCATTCCATTTCATTATTTATTAGAAGATTAAATCACAAGACTATTTTTCAAATTGAAATATGCCATCTGTTCCCTTCGCAGTCTGTCCACCAGTCTGCCATCGGGTAAAATCACATCATCATAGGTCAGCACCTGATCTTTTGGGATGTCGTGACGCAGGATACAGTTCTCCGCGATGCCAATCGGCAATAGGTTTTCTGCGGTGCTGGTCTCTATGTTTTCACACAGGCCATAGGTCATATAATGACCGATACCATCGATCACACTGCCTGCCTTCAAATCTGTTTTTGCGGCAGCAACAACTTCCACACAGGGTTTGTCAAGCGGAGTTAAGGCCGCATCATGGAACAGTGCCGCCCGGGCTACCGTATTGGGTACTTCCAGGTGGCAGAGGTGGTAGGGTGTATAGAAAAGATAAAACGGACCGGTGCCCAATTTATACAGGTTCAGGTAATGTTGCTGTACGGGATGATCTGTGGTGGCCAGTACAAAAACACCCGGACCAGGCTCGGCACCCACTATATAGTCGACTATTCCCGGGCCATTCAATAGCTCTTCGGCTGGAAACAGACTGATGGCATCTTTGAGCTGCATACCCGGGGCATCAGGACCTAACATGCCTCTTTTTGCCACGCGCATTCCTGTTCCATTGGCAATAATGGCCTGTTCAAAGGAGATTTTGCTGCCATCAGCAAAGGAAGATACCATTGCAGGTTTCTGGCCCCATTTCATCGCGAAACCTTCCTGCGTTGTAGGGTTACGGTAGGGGTCATGCAGCCCTTTCATATTGCCGCATAAAACAGGTTTCAGACCCATAGATTTGACAAAGCGGTAAAGGTTCATCGTTACGCCCGGCTGGTCGCCGTCAGAGTTAGTCAGTACAACTCCTGCTTCTTCGGCATATTTCTTCAGGATCGGGCCAACGGTGCCATCCAGTTCCGCATTCATCAACACCACATGTTTGCCATTTTCAATAGCTGCCAGCGTTACTTCGGCGCCAAATTCAATGGCTCCTGTCACTTCAATCACCACGTCAATTCCTGCTGCACGGCAAACCAGAAAAGGATCATTAGTAATTGAATACCGTTTATGCCTGATATTGTCTTCCAGTTGTTCAATGGTAGTCACTTCCTGGAAATCTGTAATTCCGGCATCTTCATAAGCCAGCACCGCTTTCTGCAGCCTGCGGTTGGAGATGGCGACCAGTTCCATACCTGGTGTAAAACTGCAGATCTGCAGGGCAATGGCCTTACCCATAAATCCTGCACCTATCATGGCTACTCTGATTGGGGTATTTGCAGCTTCCAGTTGCTTCAGTGCGGTATCTATTATAATCATCTTTGTATAAATTAAAAGGTTAGAAAAAGGCTATTTGTTGATGTCTGCTGATAACTGTTCAGCGAAAGTCGGGTGTGCACGGTCTTTGTCAGAAATCACCTGCGGCTGCATTGGCCACTGAATATTAAAAGCAGGATCATTCCATAGAAAGCCTTGTTCAGCAGAAGGGTTATAAAATTCTGTGACCTGATAGCTCACATCAGTATCATCTTCAAGTGTGATAAATCCATGTGCAAATCCTTCAGGAATATAAAGCATGGTAAAATTTTCCGCATTTAATTCTACACCAAACCATTGCCTGTAGGTGTCAGATTCTCCGCGTAAATCTACAATCACATCAAAAATTGCCCCCTTAGTACAACGGACCAATTTGGTTTCTCCAAATGGGGCATTTTGCATATGCATTCCCCTCAATGTACCTTTTTGATGATTATGGCTCAGATTAGCCTGTACAGCATTGGTATTTAAACCATAAGCCTCAAATTCATTTTTGCAATAAGAGCGGGCAAAGAAGCCCCGTTCATCCGTGAGGTGTTTCAGCTCAAGAACATAGGCGCCCTTTAAAGGTGTTTCTAAAAAAATCATAGGTATAAAATTATAAGGTGTTAACTGCTGAAATTTCTGATTCTTTGAAGGTCCATTCCAGTTTTCCATTAATCAGTTTCCTTTCCTGAAGGCTGGACAAGATGTGAAGGCGCATAAAGTGAGAGTTTCTAAAATCACCGTTTTTGAATCCCATGCTAACCAAACCAACAAAAAGTTCGAGTATCGTTTGCCTGATCTGCTGTTTCGGCTGATGATTTGGTGCCATAGCTCTGAATAAACTGAAGTCCACCCGGTAAGAACGTTTATCAGGTGTTGCATCTCTGTTGATGCTCAATGCCGTTCCGGGAATGGCTGATATCACTTCTTCTGCAAGCTCGAATACCTGGAAATTCCAGGCTTCACTACCAGCATTTATAGCTAAAAATTCATCATCTTTATCAGCCTTGCGTTGTACAGCCCATTCAATAGCTAAGGCCATGTCTTTTACATGGATCAGCGGTCGCCAGGGACTCCCGTCACTGAGAATGCTGATCTTTCCTGAGGCAACCGCACCGGCAACAAAATCATTCAGGACCAGATCCAGCCTGAGTCTGTCGCTCATTCCACAAGCAGTTGCAAAACGGAGACAGGTGATGGTAAAGTCATCATCTGCAAGGTTTGCCAATTCCCGTTCTGTAAGTACCTTGGAACGTGCATAAGCCGTTAGCGGATTCAGTGTAGAATTTTCTGTTTTCGCGTGACCGTCTGCCTCTCCGTACATACTACAGCTGGAAGCAAAAACGAATGTTTTTACACCCGCAGTTTTCGCCATTTCTGCCAGCCTGACGCTGGATTTATAGTTTACATCCAGCGTAATATTTTCATAACGGGAGCCCATAGGGTCGTTACTGATTGCTGCAAGATGAACAATTACATCTACGCCACTTAAGGCCGTAAATGCCATTGTACGTATATCGCCGAACAACTGTATATCAAGCTTGGCCTCTGGTAAAATCGCAGCATTGGTCAGGCACGACGCAAAATAACCCATGTCATATCCAATCAGCGTTGCTTCAGGGAAGGCAGCGCGGAGCTGGCTTACTACTCCGGGACCTACATATCCCATGTTTCCGGTAATCAAAATTCTCATAATCTAAATGTTAAATTGTCTAAAATTCTTCTGTTCAGGTTTTTAGGAGTGTTTTCTCGAGCGATTTCACATGCCATGGCGCTTTTCCATCCTGCCAGAGTTCTTCGAGTAACATTTTATCGCGCAGGGTATCCATCGGTTGCCAGAATCCGGTATGGCGATAGGCCGACAGTTCATTGTCCCTCACCAGGTTCTCCATGGGCTCGCGTTCCCATATAGTTTTATCATCTTCTATATAGTCGAATATCTTTGGCTCCAGTACAAAGAACCCACCATTGATCCATGGCATTTCTTCCGAGCCGTCGGGTTTTTCCTGAAAATGACTGATTTGTGTATCATTTGCACCCAAGTTAAATGCGCCAAAGCGGCCGGGCTGCTGCACAGCAGTAAGCGTAGCTAAAGTGTGCTGTGACTGGTGGTATTCAATCAGTTCTTCGATGTTCACATCACTCAGACCATCTCCGTAGGTCATGCAAAACGTTTCATCACCAATGTATTCTTTCACACGCTTCAGCCTCCCGCCGGTCAGCGTGTCAAAACCGGTATGAACCAGGGTAACATTCCAGGGCTCAGTATGGGTTCTATGCACCTGCATTTCATTGTTCCGCATGTTAAAAGTTACATCCGAATTATGGAGAAAGTAATTCGCAAAATACTCCTTGATCAGATGGCCCTTATAACCACAACAGATAATAAAATCGTTAATGCCGTAAGTGGAATAGATTTTCATTACGTGCAAAAGAATCGGTGTGCCGCCGATTTCAACCATGGGTTTGGGTCTCACCCCGCTTTCCTCACTAATTCTCGAGCCAAAGCCCCCTGCTAGTATTACTGCTTTCATATTTTATGGGTTTATGTTGATTGATTTTTAGTAGTTGCTGTGCCATAGGGTAGGTTAGGCGCTGCCTTTTGTTGATTAATGAAAATGAAAAAAGGTAAGGCTGTCTTTGTAAAGGCCAGAGAATTGCCGATTTTGCTTTTAGCAGTTTTTTCAGATAGGTGAAATGACCTTTTGATGCAGCCTTGAGGGCAACCCTGTAATGGTAGGAGCAGATTTCGTAGTTGAAATAACTGATCAGTTCTTTACGATTTAGTTTGCCATCTGCTGCAAGCGCATTGATGATCTTTTCGTAAATCTGAACATGCTGTTTAAACCCTTCTCCCTTCTGGTTCATGTAATTCGAAGCTACCTTTTCATGCCTGCGGATGTAGACGATATCATCCCGTTGTACAGCCATGGCAGTTAGCCGGGCAAGCCGGCTCCAAAACTCGAAGTCGCCAGCAGATGGAAAATCCAGATCAAACCCACTGGTTTTATTTACCAGCTCGGTCCGGACACTCATACAGGAAAGATTTCCACAGAAATTCCCGAAAATCAGGAACCAGATATCTGCCTGTCCCGCCTTAATTATTTCTGGCAGTACCTGAAACTCCAGGTTCTGAATCGGATATACTGTAGGCAGCGGGGGATTATAAGTAACAAACCCGACTTCAGCTGGAGCCTGCTGCCAAAATTTTATAACAGTGGATAATGCTTTCGTCCCTATAAAGTAATCGTCTGCACATAGTATATAAGATAAAGCTGCACTGCTCTGCTGAAAGAGAAAATTTACATTGGCCATAATCCCGATGTTGTCCACTTGTTTGATCACACGGATCCTCTTGTCGGTCAGCGAATCAAGATATTCCAGCGTTCCGTCAGTAGAGCCATTGTCGCTCAAAATCAGCTGCCAATCCTGAAAATCCTGTTTCAGTACAGAGTTGATGCATTCTTTTATATAAGGTAAGCCATTCCATACCGGTGTAAGGATGGAGATTTTTGGTTCCATGATGCGTTGTTTAAGATTCCTGAATCGCCTTTAATAGCTGATTAGCAGCAGTTGATGCTGAAAACCATTTTTTGAATGATCCATAGGCATTTTTGCCCATCTGGATTTTATGTAAGTAAGAAGATTGCTGCCAGTTATCCAGCAAACCGCAGGTGCCATCCAACGTGTCTCCTGCTACAAAACAGCCGCCACCCAAGCTAATTTTTTCCCAGATATTTACCTGGTCTGAAATCAGTACGGCTCTGCCGCAGGCCATGGCTTCCACTACGGCAATACCGAAGTTTTCCTGGTGACTCGGCAGGATAAAAGCCTCACAGCCGTAAAAAGCACCCCATTTTGCATCTCCGGACAGCATTCCTGGCAAAAAAACAGCATTACTGAGTTCGGGGTTTTCTAGTATGAGTTGTTGCATTCTGAATCCATAATGCGTTTCTATACCTGGCCCGGCAATGACTAGTCTCGGTAAGCTGATTGTAGTGCCTGCAGTTTTTTTCAAAGCATCCAGGTAAGCATTCAGCAGGAGATCTACCCCCTTTTTTTCGTCAATGCGACTCAGGAAAAGCAAATACGATTCATTTTCAAGACCGGGGCATTTATCTATAAAGGCCGCCTTCATCTCGGGTTTAAAAGGCGGGGGAGGTGATATACCCATCCCTATCACAATATCTTTTTTGGGTTTGTATCCCCAGAAAGGTTCTTTTGCAAGAGTGGCTTCCGCCTCACAGGTAAACAGAATGCCATCAGCTCCGTTAATCAGCTTTTTTTCCACCAGCTCCCAGTAAATATAATTACGGAGGGCCTTCAGCTTCCTTTCCGGTGCACGCTGAAAGTAAGGATCAAGCATGCCATGAGGCATCACAAATAACTTTGGCAATGCCTTCCCATGAGTTCTGCCGGCCAGCTTTTTCATGGCTTTCTGAATAGCATAACCCGGATAAGACCAGAGGGCATGCACAATCACCACATTAAAGTTGCCCAGATTGGTCAGCAGCCAGGGATAAAAACTACTGTTATAACACCATGGTCCTCTTTTCTTTCCCAGCGCATAAATGATAAAGGGGTCATTACACAAGTACAGTGCTCCGGGATCATCGAATGTGACTACTTCATTCTGTACCCCATTTTCGATTAGACCTTTTACTATCGTCCTTACTGCCTGGGAGACGCCTCCTTCAGAAGGGTTCATTGATGGAATTACATGTAAGATCTTCATATGCTATTGTATTTGAAAGCATTGACCGTTAAACTCATTTCATTAATTTCCAGCTGTGATTTAATCAGTCTGTCAATCTGATCTACTGCATTGTTATATTGAAACATCCTGCTCACGGTGAGGTAATTTCTTTCTACCAGTGCCTGCCATTGTGCTGGTTGGTCAAGAATATTTCTGATCTGGCCTACGGGGTCGCTCCAGTCGACTTCTATTACGGGATTATAGTTTAGTAAATAGGCAATGTCTAAGGGGGCCGTTCCTAAGATCAGACACTTTGAAGCCATTGCCTGGAGGTAACGGATTGTCAGCGTTGATACATTGCCGGCCAACCCCGGATGAGTTACAGACCGGGGAAAACAAATACAGATCTGCGTGTCTGCCAGGGCATTTACAAAATCAGTCCATCCAGGAAACAGGAGATTCTTTTTTAGGCCATGTACAGCAACGTCATGATCTTCACTTCTGTGTTGTGAGAGGTAATTTATCTTATTTTCCCTGCATCCTTCAACTATTTGATCATGATATTTTTGCCATCCGCGACCGAAAGAAAGCACATGAATACTGCGCCTGTTCCAGGGCTTATATTTATATTCTTCTACATTTATCGTCTCCGGAACCCAGTCCACCGTACAACCCGGGATCTTTAATTTATAAAAATGTTCAGTTGCCTGGTGACTGGACAACAGGAGCAGGTTTATTTTACCTTCACGTACCAGCTTTTCTACCCTGGGATAGTCTGGCTGCCATACATCATATGTCCACAATACCCGCATATCTGCATCCCGGGTGAAATAGGGGAAAGTCTTGGAGAAAAAATAAAACTTGTACGGTAAACCCAGACTCAGTACGGCGCCTTTTATTTTATAGCTTTTCAGTACCGGCTTCAATAGATAATGGATCAGTGTATACCATCTGCTGGACAGTGCGCGCGGGGCAAAAAGGATCGGTCCCGGCCTGGTTTTCCATGTACTGTATCGCTTAAAACCTTGTTCCAGTTTTTTCAGCAGTTGAATATCCGGCTGGCGACTGCGAATTCTTGCGGTTATTAATGTGATCATATCCTGCTAGATGAGAGGTTCGTATTCTTTTAATTAGAGATATGTTCATAAATAAATTCTATTTTATCCACCGCAGCTTTAGCATCAAATCTTTTAACATTTTTGATCGCGGCTGCCCTTACTGTTTTGCGTTCAGCCGCCGTCAGGCTCACAATTTGCTGTAGCGTCAGTGCGGCTTCTGACGCCCAGGTTTGATCATTGTCCGGGCACCGTGCTGCAATCAGAAATGCGGCGTCTCCCGCTACTTCCGTCATTGGCGCTTCATTCGTGGTCATCACCGGGCATCCGGAAGCCATCGCTTCTGCTATTGGCCAGCCAAAGCCTTCAGCATGTGAAGGAAAGAGAAATACATTTGCACCTGCATAAGCGTACTGTACAAATTCATCACTCAGGTTACTGATAAAATGAACATCTTCTTTAAAAGGCGAAGCTTCCAACTGTTGTAAAACGATGGCAGAGGGCGGCGGACCAATCATCAGCAGAGGTAAGGTAAATTCACTCTGTGCACGCCATGCGGTATAAATTTCAATTACACCCTCCCTGTTTTTGTACCATTGGTTACCACCTACATGAAGACAATAACCGGCAGCTAAATCAATACCGGTTTCTTTCGTAATCAGCCTTCTCGCTTTCGCATGATAAAACGGGCGATAGGATTGATCAAGACCATTATAAACCACTGCCGTAGATGTTACCTTATCCGGCAGCATCTGTTGCAGCACCTGATCCGTTTTCCGGGAAACACTGATGAAATTTTTCCCTTTCCTGTAACCATTGCGTATAAACTTCTGGTACATCCTGCCCGTCCAGCCGGTCTTGTGCTGCGCTATTTTTCCCATTGCAGAAAGCTGCGCCAGGAAATCATGGCAATGCATCACATGTTTTCTGTGGGCTACTAATGGTAGCCACGGACCTTGTGCCTGATCTGTAAAAACAAACAGCGTGTCTGCCGGACAGCTCTTTAGCCTTTTTCTGATGGTCCAGGGAAATAAAATATACTGATCTGCATAACCCAGCCATTTCTTAAAAGCGGGTGGTACCCTGAGGGAGAAACATTTTCTTTCCGGCGACCATACGGATACCCGATGGCCACGTTTTTCCATGCCCTCCGCCAGCATTGCTGTAAACCTGTGCATACTCGTAAATTTTGGCATACTTTCACTGCCCATAAAATCGGGATTAGAGAAAAAAACGATGTTCATCGGCTTATTATTTGAATAGTGTAAAGGGCTGTTTTAGTTAAATGCTGTTTCCAGGATCGCTCTGCACACATCCTCATTCCCTGCTTTTAACTCTCTTACCCGCTGCATGCCCGCCATGCGGAGCTGATCGATCTTTCCATTAGTTAAAAGATCTTTGCACACTTTTACACACTCTTTGGCGTCCGACCAAAATACGGCTTCTACACCTTCAAGATAAAGACCCTGATGTTCTACCGTTCGCTGCGCACAAAGCAGTCCTCCGGCATATGGAATTTCCAATGATCTTGTCGTATGCAGGTCGCGGTTTCCTTTTGAAAGCATGCCCAGGCAAATTTTCGCTCCTTGAATCGCTGCGATATAGTCTCTGCCACTCAGGCTTTTTCCACGCCAGCAGTGTTTTATTTTTGTGAACAAATGGCTCTTCTGCCAGCCATCACCCCAGATATTTACATTCAATCCTTCACGAATAAGATGCAGGATAAACTCATCCCGCTTTTCATTCCGCATCCAGGTGCCTATAAAAGCGATGTCTGATTTAAAATCTGCAGGTATTTCATGAATATCAGCATAAGGCTGATGCGCCACTTCATCATAACTTCTCAGTACACGCATCACATTTTTGGCACC